>Ga0208134_1000052_pt1 | contig 59149 bp, 71 predicted proteins | sample VirMetDEL_Mar_31_FD_184515 | JGI IMG/M metagenome (GOLD analysis project Ga0208134, IMG submission 184515) | Aqueous microbial communities from the Delaware River and Bay under freshwater to marine salinity gradient to study organic matter... | ecosystem: Environmental > Aquatic > Marine >...
TGCCACGTTCCAACATCGCTACTGTCGTACCAACAGGCGTTTCTCCGCTCATGTTGTTTATTTGCTGATCAGCGATAGAAATGAACCTACGTCCATCCTCGATCAAACCGCCCAGCAGTTGCGCCAAAGTCCCCGAGGGTTCTTTGTATGGCAATGGGATTAATGAGTCCCGTATGTTGCCACCGGGCGCATCTATGTCCCGCCATTCCCCGGGCTGCAAAGGCTCATCATCGTTCCGAACCCGAACCCCTCTCGCCTTGAATCCTGCTGGGAGATTCGCCAAAGTTCCCGCATCAATAAGTTGACGCAAGATACTTGTAGCGGCACGACCAAGGCCCCCTATCATGTGGATCAAACCAAAACCGTAAAACCCTAGACCCGGTAGAAACTTGTAATGCACAAAATACGGACGCTTCTTACGAAGTGGATCCATCTCTGCATAGTTCCTGCGGATAGCTAAGATCTGATTACTGTCTTTGTCTATCGTCACAATATAAGGGAGCTTGATACCCGTGGGCTCGCCCATGGGATCTGCATCCTCAAAGCCTTCAATGTCGAGATCACAGTGCATCTCTAAAATAGTTCGGATATCGTCTGTGTAGCCCCGTGAGATGCCTTGTAGTTTATTTACCTTCTGATCCACCTCATCTTCGTCTGGGTCTCCAGAGCCTGATAAATCAACGTCCATGTACGCACCAGATACTTGCATCTTACGCACATCGTTATCGGTCATCTTTAAAACGTGTGTCACACGAGGAGCCGTCGCCAAATCAGTAGCAGAATACGACACCACTAAATCTTGTGCAGGTAAAAACTCTGCTACAGCGCGACCTTTCAACGGATCAAAATACACTTTCTTAAAGGTCGAACCAGACAAGGGAAGGTAAAACAGCATCTGATCCATGCCCGGATCATACTCTTCCATCTCTTCCATGATCTGGTAATTCATGTAATGCTTGACGCGCTGGGCCTGATCCTCGCGCTTCTGGTCCTGTAAACCAATAACTTGAGTGCGAACTGGACCTCCAGCAGGGAGCATTTCCTTGTACGCCTGCGCTTGGAACTGCGTAACGCTTTCAGTAATTAACGGGTGCGTAACCCCACTAGCGCCTTCAAACGGCTGAGACCGCTCTTCAGAGTTGATACCAAGAAGGTCCAAACCTTTTGTATAAGTTTCTTCCCACTCACTACGAGAGTCGTAATCCTCTTCATAGAGGCCCACAAGCTCGCTACTAATTTCCCCAAGAACGCCATCATCTAAAAACTCCGCAAGGTTAGCGTCGTGATCAATTATCTCAACCTCAACGTCCTGATCTTCCATTTCAGACATGGCTTGCACAATCGCTCCGCCTTGCCCGTCGTCAATTACCTCGGCACCCCCAGTGAAATCTACTGGGCTGGGCACGTCCACTTCGACATCAGGAAGACCCTCTGTGCTGTCTAAGTCTAGGCCCGGTACAACCATGTTTGGTGGTAATGCCATCAGTAATACTCCCGTTTACGAGGTGCGTACAAGCTATCCTCTTCCTCTTCTCCCCGCAAAGAAAGAAACCCTCCTTGCCGAAAGCGCATCAGTGCCAACGTCATACTATCACAAAAGTCATCGTGATCGCCATTAGGAAATGAAACTACTTCTTCCACCACCTCGTCCGCAAATTTTTCATGCATAGGTGCCCACACTATTCCCGCTTCAAACAACGGAGCGACCATGTGCATTCTCGTTACCTTATCATTTCCCTTGCCCGGTGAAAAGCCCAGCGCTGGAATACCGCGAAGCCGCAACTCGTCAATGAGCGGTGTACCCGTCGCTTTCGCTTCGACCACAACCATGTCTGGCTCCCAGTATTCGTGCTCTTCATAGGCAATCTCCTTTAGTTCAGGAAAGTTCCAACGCCCCCTTCGGGCGTCCATAAGTATGATGTTGTCAGGGCCACCGTCGTCAGGAGTAAATACTCCCCACGTTGTTATGGCAGAGTAGTCTGCGGTTTCTTTTTTAGAGAACGCGGTGTCGTATGCCTGCACAATATACTTGATCGCGGGTATCTGCTCTCGATCCCAGTCTTGCCACCACTCGCGTTTTACAATCGCACTCTCAGATGCCGTGGGGTTCTGCTGCCACTGAGCGTTCCACTTACCCACAGGCAAAGAGGCTTTGATCGACAGTAGCGCCGACTTCTCCCAAAACTCAGGCCACAACGGCTTATCGCTGGGTAGAATTGCAGGGAACTCAACAACCTCCCACTGATCCGCCATCACATCGCCGCCTTGTGCAGCCATCAAACGACCAGTCAAATCTTTCTTACCCCAGCGCGTCATAACTAAGATAATAGCCCCACCCGGCTGCAAACGCTGTCGAGGACCAGATGTGTACCACTCATACGCGTTATCAAACGCACTTTCACTCAAGGCGTCCTGTTCCGAGTGAGGGTCATCAATTATAAAAAGATCCGCACCACGGCCCGTAACCGCCGCGCCAACACCCGCAGCGAAGTATTCCCCGCCCTTGTCCGTCTGCCACTTACCCGCACCCTTGTTGTCTTCCTTCAAATTCGTATCAGGAAAAATCTCTTTGTACGCAGGATCGTCGATTAAGTCCCGAACCTTACGACCAAACCTAACCGCAAGCTCCGTGTTGTGCGTAGCCTGAATGATCTTGAGCTTTGGGTTGCGGCCCAAAAACCACGCAGGCATCAAGAAACTAGCAAACTCTGACTTAGAGTGCCGCGGGGGCATATTAATTATAAGCCGCTTGAGTTCCCCTCGTGCAACGCGTTCAAGTTTTTCGGAGATCACCCGATGGTGACGACCCTCGATAAAATTCTCATACACATGATGCGCAAACGGCATGAACTTTTCCGACGCTACTTCGCGCAAGTCCAGCTTCTTCTTCGCTTCCGTAAGCGATAGAATTTCTTTCAACGCTTCTTCCGGAAGAGCCTGTAAGTTCATGACATCATATTCTGTGGGCGTCTCTGATACGGAGTTCCGTACATAAACGGATACATCTGCTGGTCTCTCAGTGCCGCCTCAGTGCCCATAACACCCTGTTGAGCGGGTCTAGGCTGTCCGAAGTTAGGGGGCAACTGTGTAGGCTGTGTCAGCGCCTGCCCTGTGGGTCTAGCCATAGGCTGGTCTAACGCAGAGGGTAAACGTACAAAAGGAACCTTCCCCGGCGCTGTGGGCGCGGCTGGTGTCGTAGACGCAGGGTCTACTCCTACAGCTTCCGCTGAAACCGGAGACGGGCTGTCATCTCTATCTCGACTTGGCTCGGGCACAGGAGTTGGTTTGATTAAATCAGATCCAAGCCCCTGATAATCCGCCATCCGATCTCCAGAGTACCGAAGAGGACTCCCTGATGCGTCTAACCCCAAAGAACCGACCAACTGGTCGTTCTCGTCGTACACCGGAACATACTGCGCAGCATCGGCACCTTTAAACAAATCCGTTCCAAACAAACCTTTTGTCTGGTAGTTTTCCTGTTGCAGCAATTGTTCCGCAACCTTGCGGTCTTCCGCAGCACCTAGATACTGTGATGCTCCGTACAGCAAACCAGCGCCGGGAATGACCGCTCCCAACAAACCACCAATGACCATATCTTTTGTGTTCATTGGATCATACTGTGATTGTGACATCGCAGTTAATTGGTCCGTGTTTAGCGACTCTATTCCCCCAACATATCCATACTTACGAGCGTCTTGGGCCGCTTGACCCGGCGTTGTTCTTGGCTGCACCTTTGCCAATTCAGCAGCCCGAGTATCACCAACAACCCTGCGAGCCTCTTCTTGCGAACTACCACCAGAAGAAGTCCCGAAGTTCCCTGAGTATGTAGATGCTCCAGAACCTTTACTCGCAATATTCAACGATGCCCCAGCTTGGATGTTGTTAGCGTTACTGATCTGTGGATTGGACGCCATGATCTCCGCAACAGATGTGTTATTCTTTTCAGCTATCTCGCTGAGTGTGTCTCCACTCTGAATTGTATATGCCATTATTTTCTACCTAATCCGCCTATACCCTGATTTATAACAGGTTGAGGCTGTTGTGGGAAGGGTGGTCGTACAACGGGTTGTTGTGGGTTAAATGCAGGCGCTTCAGGCATTTCCATCTCATATGGATTAAAAGGACCAGCCGAAGTAGGCATTGTGACATATGAGCCCAAAGGACGACCTGTCGAACCAAAACTTAAAATAGGTTGACCAAACTGATCCAACTCCACAGCAGGGCCCCCAGCAATCGGGGTCGCATCGTCCCGAGTAAACGGATCAAACCGTGGGGCCTCGTACACTGGTTGAGTAGGAGGCGGCTGATACGCAGTGGCTGGCGGCTGATATGGCTGCTGTGCTTGTGCTTGTGGCTGCACTGTCCCCGTCCCGGGAGGACCGTAGTCAGGATAAGTGACCTCGTCCTCTTCTCCACCAACAGGCCCCGCTCCAAACGGCACATACGCCGCCGACCTACGAGCATCCGTTATACGAGCCAACTCCGATTGCTCAAACCGTGTTTGCTGCACCTCGTTTACCAACGCTTGCGCGTTATCCGCTGTGTATCCTCGTGTGACCAAGTCCGCAACCAATGCATCCTCCGCAACGTTCTGGTCTAGCTGCGTGTTGATATAAGTTGTGGCCCCTTGCGCAAAGTCTAGCTGCGTTTGCGTAATATCAAATGCCGACGTTACCTCACCTAGCTGCGTCTCAAGCGATGCCGCGTTGGCCTGCTCTTCTGCCAAAGTCTGCTCTAACGCTGCGCGTTGCTCTTCTGTTAACTGCTGTAATGCTTGGCTATCGCCCAACTGAGACTCCAGACCCAGAATATTCTCTTGTGCCGTGGTTAAATTACCCTGCAAGGTTTCCGTAAGCGTCGTGCTCGCAGTTAACTCTGCTTTCGTTTCATTAAGCTGCTTCTCAATGTTATTGCGCTCTGTTGTTCGAGAACCCAATTGGTCTGTAAGGATTTGCACATCATTCTGTGACGTTGTTAGATCGTTTTGTAAATCTAGTTTCTCAGCGTCAGTAAGCTCTTGTAACGCAGTGGCATCCGTTAACGTTTCTTTTAACGAATCCACATTTGCCTGCGCCGTATCTAATTGATTTTCAAGAGTGTTTATCTCCACGTTAGACGCGTCCAAATTAGTTTGCAGCGTGTTGGCTAACTTTACCGTGTTGCTTAACGTAGTTTTTGTATCGTTCAAACTAACTTGAAGGTTGTCTCTTTCCTTAGTGCGAGCCGACAAATTTTCATTAAGGGCTCGTGCATTTTCCCGCGCCGTGTCTAAATTAGCAGCAATCGTATCTTTTTCCGTCTGTGTGGCAGTCAACGAGTTGTTCGCGGCCTCTAGTTGACCTTCCAAGGCCGTTACTGATTCATTCGCAGTTCCCAACTGCTGGTTCAAACTGCCAATGTCCTGATTAGCTGTGCTTAAATCCGTAGTCAGCGTGGTAATCGCCTCGGCTTGGTTGCCAATTGTTGTTTCCTGAGTACCAATTGTGGACTGTGCCGCCGTGAGATCCGCCTGTAACGTGTCACGCTGTCCCTCTAGCGTAGTAATATCCGATAGCAGAGACGTGGCTTCCTTCTTAGCCGCATCCAACTGTTCAGCCAGCGCAGCTTTCTGCTCCGCCGTTGCCGTCTGAGAGTTTTGCGCGGCCTCCAACTGATTGGACAAGCTCGAAACGTCGTTCGTCGCAGTAGTGAGTTGCTCCTGCAAACTTTCAATCGTAGCGTTTGCGGTATCGACTTCCAACCCCAAGGATGCAATCGACTCGGAACTAGATTCTTGCAGATTAGAGAGATCACTTTCCGCGGAAGTCAGTTTTTTCTGTAACTCGTTCTTCGCAGCCTCTTCTATACCCAAGGAATCCGATAACGTCTGCACCTCAAGGTTCGCAGCCTCTAGCGATGCCTCGGCGGCGGCTAGATCTGCGTCCGATATGGTTTGATTTTCTTTTTGGGACGCAATTTCTTTCTCCAACGCCGTAACATCAGCCATAGTTTCGTTTAGCTCAGTCGTCATACTACTAATAGTGCTGTTTGCGGTCTGTAGTTGCGTGTTTAAGTTTTCCGCTAACGCCGCACTAGACCCCGATGCCTCTAATGCAGCGGTTAAATTCGTGTTCGCCGTGCCCAATTCGGTGGTTAAGGTCGCAACTTCCTTGGTTAACGTCTCTTTCTGGGTCGTTAAGTCAGTGACTTGTGTGTTAGCCGCAGTTAGTTGTGCAGTAGCTGTTTCTAATTGTGTGTTACTTGAGGTCAGGGCCTCCTGAAGGTTGTCTCGCTCCGTTGTCCGCTCGTCCAACGTACCCTGTAGACTATCCCGCTCGCCTATCGCCGTGCTTAAATCGCCATCCAACCCAGTCTTGGCGTCTTCCAAAGCCTTAATTTCCGAGTTTAGGTCCGCAATCGTCTCCGCGCTGGTCTCTGCGTTAGCCGAAGCCGTGTCTAACTCGCCCTGTTTGACTAATACAGCGTCCGCCGCCGCCTTAACGTCTGCTTCTAGCCCCGTAATCTCTTCGTTCTTAAACTCGATGTCATTAGTTAACTTCGTAACCACGTCATTCGCCGCTGTAGACGCGGCTTCCGCAGTCGCTACTTCCGCGTTCAACCCCTCTATCGCAGTATTAAGGGTCGAAACCTTATCATTCGCAGAATCAAGGCTAGATTGTAGATCCGTAATCGTGGTGTTAGCAGAATCAAGGTCCGAGGTCAGAGTTGTAACGGTCTGTTCCGCAGTCGCACGGGCCCCGGTCTGCGCTTCAAGCGCTGTTTGCGTTTCACCAAGCGTCTTTTCTACACCCGCAAGCTCCTCCTTCTTAGCAGAAAGCTCCCCGCTTAACTGTTCCTGCTTGGCTATCGCCGTAGACGCAGCCTCAGAGTCCAAATCACGGTTCTTTGTCATCTCAACTAAGTCTGCTTCAACCGCGGATAGCTCGTTCGTTAGGGATGTAACCTCAGATTGCAACGAAGTCTGACTGCCCGTTAAATCCCGAACCTCTTTAATCTGATCCGCAAACATCGCGTCGTTGTATACAGACAAATCAGAGTCCAAATACTCAGCGTAATTACCAAGATCCTGCATCGAAACGCCAAAGTCTTCTTCCGCCTTGAGCATCGTATCCAGATCAATGTAACCCTTGGTCAAGTAATCGCCCAGAAGACGCTTCTCCCATGCCGCATCCGAAGCCGTGATCTGCTGGTAGTGCTCGTTAATCTCAAACGGACTGACCCCAAACTCCTGCTCAACCTGCTTCGCCAAGTCCATGTCAATCGAACCAGTCAGATAAAACGCCTCATCCAACTGCGTCTTCCACTCAGGCTTCGTAGCCACAACCGTCTCTTCAGTCGTGGTCTCCGGATCAGTAACACTGTACACAGACGAATTGTCCGCAACGTAAACCTTACCACTGTCGTTATCTATAACACCGTCGTACCCAGATTCCGCAACCTTCTTTACGTCCGCACCAGTCAAAGTAACGTTGCCGTTCTGCTGAAACTCGCTGATCAACGCATCTGCCCGACTAGATCCAAGAACCTCGGTCAACGTCTCTTTGCCCTTGGGCGTTCCAATACTCTCAATCGTAAACGGGTTCTTTACGTCCAAGTATACAGGAGATGCATCCGGGCTCGGGGCCGTCGCAGAAAACATGTTGTTCGCCGGGTTGCCGTACATAATAGCTGGATCACCAGCACCAGTCTTAATCGCTGTGTCCTGAAACGCACTGTTTGCAGCCATACCCTCAATGGTCATTTGCGGTGCGTCCGTCATGGCGCTAACCGTGTTCGTGCCAGTCAAGTTGCCAAACACACCCGAGATCTGCTCAATCGTATAACCACGGTCCAGCAGCGCACCAATCCGTTCAGGCGACATCTCACCCGTCACGATGCCACCGTCAGACGTTTCAATCATGTCTATCTCAGCGTCCGAGTAGCCATTGGCCTTCAAACCATCGCGCATACTCTTCGACAGCCGAGCACCACCAGATATCGCACCACCAACAATCCCGCCCAACATCGCGGCGTCCACCGTTCCGTCAAACATCCCGCGGTTCGGATCCCAAATACCCTGCGCCGTTAAGTTGTTTAGCGTATTGTTCAGACCCTCTTGTCCACCTTCCGTAATGATGTCCGTGAAAAATTCTGCAACCTGACTACCAAACTGCGGAGGAACAAAACCCAACGCACGAGCAACAGGTATACCCTCTAACGTACCAATAAGAGTCGCGTACCCCGTACCTTGGAGCGCTATCGCATCTGCTTTTTCTGGAGTATACAGTTGACCAGTGGCAGGATCTGTTTGTTTTAATGTGAACGCATACGCTTCGTCATACATCGAACCCGCGTTAACCAACGCACCACCTGTCGCCGCTAAAGTCGCCGCTAACGCAGGAGCCGCCGCTGGACCCGCCAAAAGAGCAGGAGCCGAAAGAGCAATAAACGTTATCGCACTGCCAAGGCCATTAAAAACTTTATAAGTACCTGAATCCGCGTTCTGGGGGTCACCAATAAGTTCGGAACCCTTCTCACGAATTGTATCGGCAAGAGCGCCCCAATACGTCGCATCCATCGGAACCCCAGCGGCTTTCATCGCCTCTATATGTTCTTCAGTCGCAGTGAGAATACGCTGCTGCTCGTTCTGAATGCGACCCTGTAACATCGAAGCGTTAATAGTACCAACAAGACTACCGTCGTATTCAGGGTTTAGCTGCACCTCAACTTCAAAATTCTCCAAATACTCCACAGGATCCATTGCCGAAATCAAACCACGAGCAATGTTTTCGTCCGACATCAAATCGTTCATTGCGTCTTGATACACCGAAAGCGTGTTTCCCGCAGTAGCCAGTGTAAACGCAAGAGCCTCCACCTCCGCAGCCGCTTGTTGTTTCTGTAAAGCACCAACACCAGTCAACCCAGAAGCAACAGAGTTAACTACGCCGTCGCCCAATCCTATAAAACCATCCTTTACCGTACTACCAAACGTGCCCGAATCCTCAACAACAACACCCGCACGGTTGCCCGGGGTCCTCGGCGCTGGGGCCTCCCCAACCTGTGACGCCGCTGCAAACGCAGCCTTGTTATCCGCAGCAGCCTTAAAGCCCATCGGAGAAAGAGCCTGAACCTCCTCCGAAATCTCCATGTCAGGTACGCCGTCCTTGTTCTCGTCCAAGAACATCTCGCCGCCAAACATTAAAGCATCAACCTGCGCCTCAAACTCAACCGTGCGCGGAGTATAACCAGCTTCCAGTACAGTCAACGATTGCCGCATCATATTGTCATCAACCGACGTGCCCGGAACCGAAGATATACGCTGACCATCAGGCGCAAAAACGGACATGAAACCGCTCTCGTCGTCGTACTCAACACTATAAGGCGTGTCCTTGTACGTCGTCGCGTTCAAAATCTCCGTAATGCTTGGAGAATCAAAAGCGCCGCCAGTAGTTACCGGATCACCATATTCCCCCGTGTACCGCGCCTCGGTAATCGAATTACCAACCTTAATCGCTGTCCCCGCTCCAGCAACAGGCTCCACATCCCCATCCACATTGGTGGTCACAACTTCGTAATTCTCAGGTTTCAAACGATCCACAATCTTCACGTCGTTCGATGTCGCCTCCGCAGGCGTGTCAAACGCATTCCCGTAACTGTCCAAAACCTTACGCTCACCGTCAACAAACGTCAGATCATAATACTGATCCTTGTCCGACGCACTCTCCTGCGCCGTGTCAACAGACTCCCAACTAGGCGTATTATACGAAATAGGTGGAAGACCCTCGTCACCAACGTAAACACGAACCAAATCATCCTGCTGGTTCGTGTCTATCCGGTAATTACTAGGATCCTCATACGACGCTACCTTGCGGTTAATAACAATGTCCGAAGCCGCCGCCTCCTCAATGTTATCAAACTTCTGACCAGCCTTGTCCGCAACAAACGCCTTACCACCCTCAATAACAACATCCAACGATGATCCGGGTTTCGAGGTGCCAGAATCAATAGCCGCGAAACTCGGAACCGTGTAGTTACCACCACTAGGCGCAGGCTCACTGCCAATGTACTGCTTGTCTAAATCCCCGCGCTCGTTACTCGTAATGATCCAATTCGACGGGTTATTCCAAGACTCCTGACGACCATACTGAACATCCGCGTTGTCACGAGCCGACTTCGTACCATGAGGATTACCAAACTGATCGTAATAGTTCCCGTCAACCGTAACCGCATTAGTCGGGGTCTTCTCGTCAAACACACTCTGAGGCAACCCAGCATACACATTACTCGTGTCCCCAGAAGTGGTGCCCGGAATAGTCAAAGTCTGACCAACCGAAATGTTGTTCACGTCCGATAACGCTATCCCACTCGCATTCGCTATCGCCGCAACCGTCGTACCATTGTCCAAGGCTATCTGACCAAGAGTGTTCCCACTCGAAACCTTGTAACTCGTGTCCGCTGGCGCATTGTAGTTGTCCTCGAACCCTTTGTCCGCCTGACCCGCCGCATAATTAGACGCCGCCGCCGAACCTTCGTTCCGGGCTATCGTCGCAGCAGTCCGGTCTATGTAGTCTTGGGTCTTCTCTTTAGCACCAATGCCCATTGCGACATCGTCAATTAATGACTCAATGAAACCTTTGTCGTCGTCATCGTCGTCGTTGCTACTACTAGTGCTACTGGTGCTGCTACTGCCGCCGCCGCTGAACAAATCACTCCAAAAACCCATGAGTATCCCCAATAAACTGATTTATGCATGTTTATATCAGCTTTCTTTGAACTTGGCGAGTACGGTTTAGTTTGCAATGAAATTACCCCCGCAATTTTTAGAGGGGGTAGGGGCCCCAATGGAAAAATACCCGAGTGAATTTATAAAACCAACAATATAGAAGGCCGCAGTTCCCTTGCACCCCCCGAAAAAGGGGGGTGGGGTCGGGGCGCGGGGCCGCGCCACGCCGCGCTGCGGCGCAGTAACCCCCAGCAATGCTGCGGTGCAGCGGTCAGCAGCTAGCCATTTTATTTTATAAAACTTGTAATTAATTGTGTTTTACCTGTTGACAATCCCAATTCCACGCCCCATAACTATGTTATGGCCCGTCACTGGGAGGGGCCAGTGTTCAACTAGAAAGGAAAGAACATGACAGCCAAAGCAACGCAACTAGGCCGGATCGCTGAGATCGAAGCCCAAATCAAATCGCTTACAAAAGAGCGTGATGAGCTTCGCGCCGATAGCGTAGCGTTCGGTTATGCGCGGTGGGAATACACCGTTCGTATGAGCGCCCCGTCTCTGGCATGGTGGAAAGAAAACCGCCCCAGCGTTTGGCATAAGTATGCCAAGCAAACTCGCGTCAAGAAATTCGTCGCGGTATAACTCAACAGGGGGCTGCGGCCCCCACCATTCAACAAGAAAGGAAACAACATGGCCTTACATTATGACATTAAAGACGTGAAGGCGGACTGGAATGATGACGCCATTTGGCCCATCACCAACGCCCTAATCTGGGGCACCATGTCAGTTGCTATGAATAGCATCACTGAGAAAAACTGGCGCGAGTTTTACACCCGCTGCCACATGATCGAGACCATTCACGGGGCGTGGTTGTTCTATGACCACAAACCACGGTTCATCACCCCCGATGACGTTAAGTCTCACATCGGGCTGCACACCAACGCTAGCCAGATGACGAATGCACGGTTCAAAACCAGCATTGACAAGCGGCTGCGACAGCAGGCTGTTGAGTTGCTGCGTAGATAAAACTTGTGTCCCCCTTGTGCATGGTGTACAAGGGGGTATCTCAATTAGAAAGGAAAAGAGATGGAAAATTTTGAACACACATTGCGCAACTTGGTTTGGCAGTTGATTGAAGAAAAAGTCAAAGCTGAGATTGAAAGCGAAGTTAGAGTGCAGCTACACACCAATACTTCAGAGCAACTCACCTATGAGTCCGAAGAATTTTCGGAAAAAGTCAACGAATTGATCGGGGACTACATAAACTACAACGTGAGTGTCAGCATTGACCACTGCTGAGATCAGAAAACAAAACAGGGTCCGGCTTATCGGCTGGGCCCTGTTATTATTTGGCTGGGTGCTGGTGCTGCTAATATTCATCACCGCTATCCAGTGTTTTGCAACAGGCTTATGCTTTAACTAAGAAAGGAAACAATATGCCACGAACAACATTCGGAAAAACTCGCAAGTCAGAGCAGCCATACGCTACATACGTTAGCCCCTATGGCTGGACATGGAAAGTCTTGAAGACTTACAAGCACTCGAGCGCCGAACGCAGCGACCCCTATGCACGGTGGTTTGTTGCGGCAACGTCACCCCACATGCCCGACGGGCAATATGAGATGGGCGATACATACGCCAGCGAAGTGACGCGCAACGGTGCGCTGATCGACGCTGACCCCGCATGGATGGATGAATACGGCGCACCAGTCATAGGATAACGAACCCCCCGCCCGAGGGATATCGGGCACTTTCCTTTGTTGAGAATGATGGGCCCGGGTGCGAAAGCGCTCGGGCCCATCGGCGCAGGGCGCAGGGCGCAGGGCGCAGGGCGCAGGGCGCAGGCCCTCGCTTCGCTCGGGAAAATTTGTCAAGCCGCAGGACGAAAGTGACGCTACGTCACTTTGAAATAAAACTTGTTGACTGCTTGGTTGCTGTGTGCAATCATGAGTTATAGGCAATCCCGCCTATCTCAATAAGGAAAGAGACAATGAAAAAAGGTTACACATCACACCGTCAGATCGAAGCGGAAATTCGGATTGATCTGGGTGAGCTTGGCACAATCATTCGCGAACTGCCTGCGGATAGCAAGTGCCGTTCAAAACTAGAAGCAGTTAAGCGTCAGATACTTGAAGACATCCAGTCTTCACTGTCTTATGAGCTTATGGATTAAGGAGGCGGGGGGCTTGGCCCCCCGATTTTTTATGACACATGGATCACCAGCAGATCGCGGCGGGGCCGACGCCTACTACGGCAGGCAGATAGATCCCCACTACTGGCCCGACGGAACGTACAACGGGACACGGGTCGAGCGGGACAAGATGACCCGCACCCAGATCGAAGAATACTTATCCGCCTACGAAGAACAAGATTTCTTCAAAGATTGGGGCGACTAAGCTGGGGGCTTCGGCCCCCTTATGCTTTCATAAAAGCATAACACGGGGCCGCAGGCCCGCAGGGCGCAGGGCGCAGGCCCGCAGGCTACATGAAATAAAACTTGTAACCAGCGCACAATCTGTTATTCTAAACACGTTCAATTAGAAAGGAAACAAACACCATGAAAAGCGCAATCATCTACAACGGGCCTAGCCTCTTGGATGGTCAACCCATTGTCGCCATCGCGACATATTCAAACCGCAACACCAAAACGGGAACGGTCGTGCAAACTTATATCTTATGCCGCGACACAAACCCGCTCGAAGCAAGCAAAACGGGCGCGGATTTCTCTATTTGCGGCGACTGTACCATGCGCGGCGAAGTAACAACGGACCCGCAACGCAAGCAAGCCAAGGGTCGCCGCTGTTATGTTAACCTAGGACAAGGCGTATTGATCGTGTGGAAAGCATACCAGCGCGGCGTATATCAGCCCGGGGATGCCGCCACCATGGGCCGCGGACGGTTCGTGCGCGTCGGCACATACGGCGACCCGGGCGCGGTCCCGTCCCGGGTTTGGGACGAATTGCTAAGTGAAGCGGACACTTGGACCGCTTATTCACATCAGAGCGGATGGCGTCCCGACATCGCGATGCAATCCGCGGACGACCACGCGCAAGCCATCGCGCATTGGAAGAACGGACACCGCACCTTCCGAGTGATCGCGGATCTAGGCGACCTAGACAAGGCGAACGAGGCGCTGTGCCCTGCATCAAAAGAGGCAGGACGCCGCGCACAATGCACCGCCTGCAAACTTTGCAAGGGATCCAGCCTAGCAAAATCAATTGCGATAGTAGAACACTAGACCAGAGGGCCACGGCCCTCTTTTCTTTTGCCCCAGCGCATAGTATTATACGCGAGGACGCAGGGCCGCAGGCACACGCGCCTCTAAAATAGGGCGCAGGCCCTCGAACAAAGACGCAGGGCCGCAGGTCCGCAGGACGCAGGGCGCAGAGCACCCTTTTTCCAGCACCTCGGGCCCCTGATCCCCCCCAAATAAAACTATATCACGCTCCTTGGCCCTCTTTACTAAGAAGAAACTCGACCCTCCGCGAGCGTAATATGCCATGTGCCAAGCAATTTGATGAGGCGAGATATTTACCCGCGTACCTTTGCTTACCTTGAGTTCCAGCCAGAACGGAAGGCCGTCCCACAATAGGTGTACATCAGGCACACCGCCACCGTGCTTGTTCTCAATCCTCGTCGCGAAGCAATTCTTGGGCAGGTTCGACCTGATCGATTGCCAAAAGTTCGCCTCCGGTCCCTTGCTCATCCGGTGTGATATCCTTTGCTGTGCCATCGATCACAAAGGCTTGGGGGTACTGCTTTTGCAGCGCCGCCAAACGAGAGGTGATCTCATCCCTTGACATCTGATCTATGGAGTTGATTTGTTCTCGCCTATCAACAGTCAAGCCGCCCAGAGCAGCGCGGATTTTTTCTGCGTTGATAGCGGCGGAGAATTGACCCGCGTCCTCCGCACCAAGAGACAGTTGATGCAGCCGTTCGAGTTGCCCGATAGTGGTCACACCATACCGTCTCTCTCGCTCGGTTCGAAGCTCCTGCACATATTCCAGAACGTGTGGGTAGTCTCTGCCATTCAGCAACACTGATGCCTGCTTGGATGCCACGTCAGTGGAGTATCCTGCTTTCCTTGCACACTCAGCGTTGGAGTATATACCTTCTACTATATGTCTAGCAAAAGTTTTCTGGCGGTTTGTTAGCTGTCTGCCGTTGATTTTTTCTACTGCTGCCATGTCTTCCTCGTTGTGCCTTGCCAACAATTTATACCAAGCGAAAGTGTTTGACAACTTTCCTATATAGGGGATTTTTTCCAGAGAAGTGTATCCGAACGTAACCAGTTGTATCCAGCCTTGGGCTGTACGAGGCATATAAATAAGGGTGGGATACGTTTGGATACGGTGGATACGGTAAATTCGGATGAAAAAAAATAAAAAATAAAAAATCTCTGGAGAATGCGCTATAGTGTAACTCAGGTCCGAGAGCCGAGGTTCTTGACAACTGCACCGATATGCTATAACTTGCATGTGTTCAACAAGTAATCAAGGAAGGAAATAGTTATGTCTACTTTTACATTTACATGGCGCGAGGAAGAGGACGGTGATTTTTTCACTGTTGAGATACGTGCGTCTGACAAGGATGCCGCGCTTTCCAAGTGGTTGGATTATTGTGACGGGTATTGGGACACTAATAATTTGGTGTATTACGAGTGCATCGAGGGTACGAAAGACGATGTGAAATTGCCTATAGATTATCAGGCAGGTCGTGAGGCGGCGAGTGCTGATATGTTGGTTGAAGGTTTTGATCTTCACACGGCGCTAAGATCTTTTGAGGAGGATCCTGCGGACAGCCCGTATCAAGAGGGTTACTTGCGCGAGTTAGAAGAGGCGGTGTCGGGTCATGCCTAATCATTGTTATCAGAATGTGTCTATCATTGGACCAGAGCCGTTGGTTCGTGCGTTAAGTTTTGACCTTTCCAACTTTTGTTCGCTGGTTAAGCCGATGCCATTGGAGGTGTATAACGATCACTTAGGTGACGTGCCTGCGTGGTATGACTGGCGAGTAAAGAACTGGGGAACCAAGTGGGATTTGTGTGAGGTTGATAACGTTCGCTGTGTGAACAGTGACGTTGAGTCATTAATTTTGGAGTTCAAGTGTTGGACTGCGTGGTCCCCCCCTGTCCCTGTGTGGGATCGTTTGGTTAATGAGTTGGGTTGTGTTGTGGCGGCGGACTACCGTGACGAAGGTGGTTTGTTTGAGGGTGAGTACAACTGTAGTGACAAACGTTGGAGGCCCGAAGATGAGATCGCTTAATGGTTGGTACGAGAACGAGTACGGCGCGGTTCCATTTACGATGCCTGCTAAGACGTTGTTGAACGCGGTTGTTAAGATGCGTGAGATGGACGCGGACTTTGGTCACACTGACATGGAAGTAAACTGGGGCACGGTTGAAGATTTCGAATGCGTGACCCAACTAATCTATACATTACTAGAGGAGAAAAGAAATGATTAAGGATTTTTGGCAACGGTTGACGCGGAAGCGTCGGAGTAACGAGAAGCTAACGCGCAAGGAGCAGATCCTTTCGGAGTTGAGCCGAGGTGCGGGGACCGCGAGACAGGTAGCTGACCGCACTGGTTTGTCGTTAAACGTGGTTCGGGTGACTATGTCTGCCCTGCACAAGAAAGGTTTGATCAAGGACACTGGTATTGATGCTGGGTCTGAGAATGTTTGGGAGGTTGTTAAGTAGGATGCCTTATTTGTTTGAAGAAGAGATAATAAACATCGGGGTGTATCAGGATGCGAGTTGTATGGACGACGGCCCGACGATTCATTCATTCGACAACGGCATCTCGGAGTACAGTGCATCTGTTATGCGGGACCACTTTGACACGGCTGAAAAGACAGCGGCTTTGTGGGGGCAAGCAGGCAACTTGGTTATGTGTGTGAAGTTGCGCAATAGTACGGTAAAGGATGGTTTTTATGGGCGCGGTTGGAAAGATTTGGACAACTACAACGATATCACCGATGAGCCTTGTGAGCCGACTAAGGAGTTTCATGTTCGTGTGACACAGGTCAACGACTTTATTATTGCTGCGGAAGATGCAGCGGACGCCAGACGAAAGGCGGCGGAGGATTACATTTGGGACGAGAACCAACGCCATCCCAACAGATATCATGCGGACATAGATGTGGAGGAAATAGATGATTGAGTATTTCACGGCGCTGGTCTTGTCGTATGAAGTTCAAGGGACCGAGATTGAGACGTTGGTTTGGTTTCAAAGCAAGGACCATTGTCAGGCGGTTATGGATCGTAATATTGCGGAGCCGTTGTACGATGAATTGTACGACTTGTACGGCAAGAACATTATGATGTCGTGTGAGGTGTCGAGCATTGCATCGAGAGTTATCAGGCCCAAGGCCCGACCGGAGTTGGGCCATGGGTGATGCAGAGTTAAGCATGTTTCAGCAGTCGCAACTGCGGTGGCTCAAGCAGCAAGTTGATGCGCTGCAAGATGAGCGGTATCGCCGTGATGCGCGGCCCAACGTGCATCGAGAGTTGTTCGCTGCGCGTGAGGAGTTGGATACTTATGTCAAGAATCTTCGGGCCACTGGGAAGCAGATATGAAAAGGTGGGCCAATTATAAATGGAACGTAAATATGAAAAGATGGACAGAACAAGACAAGGAATGGCAGGGTTACAAACGCAAGATGGCGAACGGCATGAAGGTTACGTTGCCTGACAACCCTTGGGATAAAAACAAAGAGGTGGACACACAAGATGGATCCAAGAGTAACGTGCATACCGACAAGGATTAAGGAATTGTCGCGGGAGATTGACGACATCGAATGGGAGAATCACCGAGATCCGCGGATCGAGGGCCTTATCAACGAGCTTAACTATCTAAAGAAACAAGAAGAGAAAGGAATAATTTATGAGCCAAATTTTTGAAACGAAGAAGAAGTTTCATTCAGAACAAATGGAAGTTTTGATTGAGGAACTGACGTATACAGACAGTGCGTTTGGATCGAACGAGGAAGGTGACGGCGTATTCTTTAACAAGCGGATCGTCGATGCCATGGACATTGAGGTTGGCGACGAGGTAACGGCGCACTGCATTCCGAACTATTCGGACAAGCGGGACGACATACCGTGGCGCTGCATTCGGATTACGCGCAAGGTTCCCGCTGGTTTCATTCATGCCATGGACCGAGAGGCTCGGAAGGATGCTCGGGATGCTCGGGACGAAAAGGATTAGATTGCATGTTGTCCTCCAGTAGTGTAGAAGCACACAACAAATGGAGGACAAGTCATGGCTCGCAAGAAGATGGAAGAGAAAGACAAGCAGCAGTTTCAGAACGTTGGCTTGATCAAAGAGGATCACGACATGCTGCGCAAGTTGGCGCAGTCAGAGCAAAGGTCCATGGCCCGACAACTATCGGTCTTGATTAGGAAAGCTATTGCTGAAATGGAAGCTGCGTAGTATAGTAATACCACTGCTCGATAGGCCCCACGCCTGTGGCCTACTGACCTCAACAACTAGCCCCGCTTCGGCGGGGTTATTTTTTTGCCTCGTTGAACTTACCTTTTTTGCCAGCGATCTGGTAATCTTTTTCTTTAGAGTACCCTCGGATCTGCGTGACGTTGTGGCGTTTCATATCTTTGAGAAAGGCGGCGGCGATGTCGGGAGAGAGCCCAGTCAATTCGTTAAGCTCTCTCGTTGCGCTGTTCAGATTGGTCCAGCCTTTTTTGTAATCGCAGATTGCTTCGATTACTTCCTCGTGGGATTTAGGTTTAGCCATTGTTTAGCCTCTTCTCCTAGCACCAAAGCACCGATGTCGATCTTTGATCGTAATGCTTTGACGATGCGCTCATCGATTGTGCCCTCGGAGATCAGATCGATGTACGTCACGTTGTTCTTTTGTCCGATCCGGTGTGCACGGTCCTCTGATTGGATGCGTGTTTCCAGATTGAAGTCATTGGCATAGTACACCACGAGGTTTGCTTCGGTCAATGTGAGGCCGTATCCAGCGGTGGCTGGGTTGCCTATGAAATATTTCAGCGGGTGGTTTGGATCTTGGAAGTGCTCGACAATTCTTTGTCGTTCGTCGTCGGACGTATCGCCAAAGTATGCAGCGGCACTGCCTTCCCCGAACTTTTTGTTGAGCATGGTGGTGATCTCTTTGATGTCGTGTCGGAAACGGGACCAGACGATTGCCTTGCCGTCATGTTCTTCGATGATCTCTTCGAGCGCATCCATACGCGATGACTTAAACGTCAGGATGTCACCGTCATCTGTCTTGACATGCCCAGACATGATCTGTTGTAGCCTGAGTAGCTGGGTAATTACAGCGGGGGTCGAGACTAGATCACCATTGTCGAGCAGGATCAGTGCCTGCTGCTTGATCTGGTTGTACATCTTGATTTGTTCGTCGGTCAGCGTGACGTAGCGAGCGGTGTATATTTTCTCGGGCAGATCGAGGCAGTCTTTTTTGAGCACCCGAAACGAAAACTGATCTATCTTGTGGGTCAGTTCGTCTAGGTTCTTGAAGCCCAGCAACTGTTGGAACGAGTGAGATCCCATGGTGCGGCGTTGCATTACTGCGTACCGACCTTGGAATGCGTAGTAACTTTCGAACCCCAACAACCCAGATCGTAGGAACTCGCACTGCGAATAAATATCCATTGGACTTTTTGTTATTGGAGAGCCTGTCAACAGTCTTTTGTACTTGAAGTTGGCGGCAATTTTCATAAGATTCTTAGTGCGCTTGGCCTTATGATTCTTGATCGTGGTTGACTCATCAATGGCGATCAGACCATTAGAGCCTAGCGCACGAGCCATCCATTGCCCAGACGCATTACCTTTGGGGGAAGAAAAAGCCTCGACGTTCATAACAAAGATTGTCAGGCCATCGAACTTGTCTTTGACTGAACGCATTTCTGCTAGTTGTTTTTTGTTTGGCGCGGTGACCCACCGTATGACACGGTGCGGTACATCATCGGACATGTGCTCGGGTATTTCTTTGGCAACCCAGTTGCGGTACACGCCCTTTGGTGCGATGACCAAGGCGAAGTCGATCAGGCCAGACAGGTACAGCATACCCATGTTGTCGATCAAAACTTTTGACTTGCCTGTTCCCATCTCCATGAACAAGCCGAACTCGATGCGATCCCACCCTGTGTCAAGCGCCTCGGCTTGATGATTAAAAGGTGGCAATTTATATTTGTAGTTGACAACCATCATATACCTCCACTATTGTCTACTGTACGGATAGCACGAGGCTACCGGATAAATCAACCCTGAAGAGGAAAAACTTATGAGTGACATATTTGAAGACTTGTATGACGAAGACGAGGCCCTGTCCTCTGTCGATACTGGAACCGGAAAACAACTTAGTCAACTGGTTCGATCACTCCGCGAAGTTGAAGCAAAGATCAGCGAAGCGGAAGACTATATTAAAAGTTTAAAGCAGGAGAAACACAAACTCTCGGTGGAGAACATCCCGTCCTTGATGGATGAGATGGGGGTCGAGCGTCTTGATGTCGATGGTTCTGTCGTCGAGCGAAAGATGATTGTGTCTGCTTCAATACCCGTTGCGAATAAAGACGCTGCCTTTGATTGGCTGCGCGACAACGGGCTGGACGATATAATAAAGAACGATATCACGGTGTCGTTTGGCAAGGGTGAAGACAACGTAGCAGGGGATGTAGTGGGCCTGTTACAAGAACGAGGCTTCGACCCGAAGACCAAGACCCACGTCCACCCATCCACACTCAAAGCGTTTATTAAAGAGCGCGTGACGGATGGTAAACCAATCGACCTCGACCTGTTCGGGGCGTTCATTGCAAATACTGCACAGATCCGGAGGAAGTAACATGGGTGCCGTAGCTAAAAAGAAAAATGCAGAGTTAAGCACAGATGTCATGGATGACATCATGGGATTTGCTGGCGAGGGTGCGACCTTTGACAGTAGCGAAATGCAGATACCGTTTGTTCGTATCTTGCAGGCCATGTCCCCGCAACTCAAGAAGCGTGAAGCTGAGTACATTGAGGGTTCCGAAGAGGGTGACATGTTTAACAACGTCACCATGGAACTCTTTGTTGGGGAAGAGGGTATCAACATCCTGCCTTGCTATCAGACTACCAAGTATCTGGAGTTCGTCCCGAGAGAACAAGGCGGCGGATACCAAGGTGAGATATCCATCAGTGATCCTGTGCTGCAACAAACCAAGCGTGATGGGTCCAAAGAAATCTTGCCTAACGGAAACGAGTTGGTCAAATCAGATCAGCACTTCTGTTTGATTGTGGGCGAGGATGGCATCACACAACCTGTTGTCGTTGACATGAAGTCAACTCAGCTAAAGGTCAGCCGTCAATGGAAGACCAAGATCGCCATGCAAAAGATCAAGAACCCGAAGACTGGGCAGATGATCTTGCCTCCGCTGTTCGCAACACAGTGGAAACTGACCACGGTTCAAGACAGCAATGACCGAGGTTCATGGTTCAACTACAAAGTAGACAAGGTTGGTTTGGTCCAAGACCGCGACCTTTTGCTCGAAGCCAAAGCCTTCCGCGATAGTATCGCTGCGGGTGAAGTGAAAGCTGCGCCAGAGGAAGGGGCCTCCACCCCCACTCCTCCATTGAAGGATGATGAAATCCCCTTCTAGCAGCCTAGGGGGACGGGTACTGAGGCCGTCCCCCAATTTCACTTGGGAGCAGTAAATGTCACAATCAAAGAAGCTGCTTGCCGCGTTTGTCGGGGCTAAGAATGCTCATGGCACTACGACTGTCGGACGGACAAGTCGAAAGGGCAAGGCAGAAAGTCAAAGTAAAATTATACGCGAGCCGTTGACCGAGAAGCTAGTGCAGTCTCACATCAACGGTGAGCAAGGGGTCGGTGCCATACCGATCAACGAGGAGAACCAATGTAAGTTCGGTGCCATCGACGTAGATGTCTACGATCTTAACCAGAAAGAGTTGCAAGTTAAGATCCAGAAGCTGGGTCTGCCTTTGTTGCAGTGTCGGTCTAAGTCTGGTGGGGCGCATCTCTATTTGTTCCTGAAAGAGTGGGAGCAGGCGGCGGTGGTCCGAGAATATCTGACCGAGATGGCGATCATGCTGGGTCACAGTGGTGTGGAGATATTCCCAAAGCAAGACACGATCATCGTTGAGCGTGGAGACGTGGGCAATTTTATTAACATGCCCTACTTCAACGCCGAAATGCCCCAACGTTTTTGCTATGACAAGGATGGCGAGGCTATGGAACTGGATGAGTTTCTGGTTGCAATCGACAAGAACCGTGTCGAGTTGTCTGATCTGGAAGCTATAAGATCCACCACACAGGTGCGTAAACATTTCTCGGACGGCCCACCCTGCATCCGAAACATTTTCTCGGACGGCCCACAGAGCGAGCCGCGCAACAAGCTGCTGTTTTTTATCGGAGTGTATTGCAAGAAGAAGTTTCCAGACGCGTGGCAAACTTCATTGGAGGAATATAACCGGACCTTGTTTTCCCCACCGCTGCCATCGACAGAAGTTATGACGGTGATCAAGCAGCATGAGAAAAAGGATTGGAGCTACACTTGTAAGGATGAGCCGTTCAAGTCGTACTGTGATCCATCTCTCTGCGTGTTGGCAAAGCATGGGATCAGCGACGATGCGCCCGATGCGCCACAGGTAGGCGGCTTGACAATTATGCTGTCGGAACCGAGGCTATACTTCATGGACGTGAATGGGTTTCGCATTCAGTTAAGCACGGAACAGCTACAGAACCAGACGCTCTGGCAACGTGCTTGCATGGAGCAATGCAACTTCATGCCCCCCCTTACCAAGCCTGACAAGTGGCGGAAGCTGGTCAATGGTGCGATGAGCCAAGCGACATACATCGACGTGCCGTATGAAGAGACAATAGCTGGTCAGTTCAAAGAGCATTTGTTTTCGTATTGCACAAGCCACATTCGGGCGATGGCACCAGAGGAGATCGACATGGGTAAACCGTGGACTGATGACGGGGTGACCAAGTTTAAGCTGGAAGGTTTACTGGAGTATTTGCACCACCGCAGGTTTGCGGCTCAGACCCGAGCACAAATCATTCAGATGATACGAGACTTGGGTGGGGACAATGGATCCCAACACATTACACGAAAGAGCGGGAAGAGAACCACGGTTCGATGCTGGTGGGTTCCTGCGTTTGAAGATGACGAGGTAGAGTTGCCCGTACAGGAGATTAACAATGACATCCCATTCTAACAGACTGCTTCGGGTAGGAGAGGTTGCCGATCTACTGGGAGTATCGCGGTCCTACGTCTACAAGCTGGCGCAAATGACAGAAGACTTTCCAAAGCCCATTGTCCTTGGGTCCGATGACAACCGACGCTCGGCATCGCGCTGGGTGTTGGCGGAGATTGAGGATTGGGTCAACAGCAGGCCACGGGGAAAAGACTATGATACCTAAAGCGGAATTGATCCTTGGTCCCCCCGGCACAGGCAAGACATACTTCCTGATCCAGCAGATTAAACGAGCGTTGGAGGATGGTGTGCACCCTTCACGGATTGGGGTGATATCTTTTACCCGCAAGGCTATCGAGGAGATGGTAACACGGGCCTGCGCGGAGTTTAGATTGGAGCCGAAACACTTTCCCAACATGCGGACGAGCCATTCGTTTGGGTATCATGGGCTGGGACTGCAAGCTCAAGACGTTATGAACAAGGAAGACTACGACAACATCGGGCAGCAACTTGGTCTAGACTTCGATGGAAAAGTGGATGCCAGTTTGGATGATGGGGCGTTGACCCCCAACTTTAAAGCTGGAGAGGGAGCCGACTATCTTCAGATGGTTAATCGAGCGCGGCTGCGCATGGTTAGTCTGGACGTGGAGTTTAACGAGGCTGCGAACAGGGACTTGTACTTTCCAAAGTTAGAGCAACTGAACCAACAGATGGTTGAGTACAAGATTGCCACGGAGAAGTTTGACTTTGTAGACATGATCGAGAAGTACATCGAGGTCGGAGAGCCGCCCCACCTAGACTACCTGTTCATTGATGAGGCCCAAGATTTCACGCCATTGCAGTGGCACATGGCAGCTAAGATATCGGAACGCTCGGACAAAGTTTACATCGCGGGGGATGATGATCAAGCCATCCACAGGTGGACGGGCGTAGATGTTAAGCTGTTTAACAATAGCTCCGAGAACATCACGGTCTTGCAGCAAAGCTACCGCATTCCAAAGTCCGTGTGGCGAGTGGCGAGAACCATTGCACACAGGATTGAGGACCGTCACCTCAAGATGTTTAAGCCCCGAGACGAAGAAGGGACGGTTGAGTATGTTCATCACATGCAGGACATTCCGTTGCACGAGGGGTCGTGGACGCTCATGGCAAGAACGAACTCCATGGTGCGTGACATGGCTAAGTACATACGGCGCTCGGGCTTCAAGTATTCTGTGAAAGGAAGGCCAAGCATATCTCTTGAACTGGTAGCTAACCTGCAAACATGGGACGATCTGTGTGCCGACAAGGAGGTGGGCGTACAAAGGATCAAGGATCTATACGAGGCCGTTCCAAAACAGGGGAAGAACAAGGTTGTGAAGCGCAACAGTAGGCAGATGCTGGATCTGTTACCGCTCGACGCGACGTTAGACATGGAGATTTTGCAGCTTCAATACGGGTTGGTGGTTGGCGCAGAGACGAGTGCGTATGATGTTATGCGTGTGTCCCCAGAGGATCGTGATTACATCGACGCGATGGAGAGAAGAGGTGACGATTTGATGTCCGAGCCTCGTATAAAATTGTCCACCTTCCATGCTATGAAGGGGGGAGAGGACGATAACGTTGTGGTGTACACTGCCTCTACGAAAGCAGCGACCCAGAGCGAGCACCAAGACGATGAGCACAGGGTGTTTTACGTTGGCGTCACGCGAGCACGGCACAACCTGTGGGTCTTACAAACCGATAACAAATACAGGTATACGATATGACAAATGAGCAAGAGCGTTTTGATTTTATCGAAGCTGAAATTGAAAGAGCCTATATCCATGCGAACGACGATTGGAAACAGGAATACTACGACAACGCCGCCAAGTATCTGTCCGAACATGAGTTTTTTGAGGGAGGAAAAATCTGTGCGTTTTGTAGGTCGCAAGGGATGGAAGACCCTCACCATCATAATGTTTGGGGGGCTATGATGGCATCTCTGCGAAAGTTAGGGTGGGTTGAGAAGGTGGGAATGGTACGTCCTACCACACGCCACACACACATTGACAAGGTGTGTCAGTGGAAAAGCAATCTGTTTAGAGGATAACGATATGAACTGTTGGCATTGCAAAACCGAATTGATTTGGGGCGGGGACCACGATGGTGAGTACGAAGATGGGTACGATATGTGTACTAATCTCTCATGCCCTAGCTGCGATTCACTTGTTTTAGTTTACTATAAGGAACCGGAAGATGAAGAGAGATAAGGTTTTAGCCGAGGCTAAAAAAACTATAAATGGTCAGAGAGCCAAGGATTACGGTGATGCATACGAGAACTTTACTCGCATTGCTGATGGGTGGAACCTCATAATCAAAGAGGCACAGTGCACCAATGGTTACGTCACTCCGCAACATGTTGCGTTGATGATGGACTGGGTCAAGACGGCTCGGTTGCTGAACGATCTTAGCCACGAAGACTCTTGGGTAGACAAGGCTGGGTATTCGGCACTGGGTGCGGAGTGCGGGGATCGTGAGAGCGAAATACAAAAACGATTGAGTTTGTTTATGGGAAATAAAGATGCAAAAAAATCTATTCGGGAGTGATCTCCACCACCAGATCAAGAACGAGTTGGACTTGATCGATGCGGATTGGAACATCCCGCCCGAGTATCCTGATCTAACAGGGTACAGTGAAGTGGCAGTGGATCTGGAAACCTTTGACCCCAACATCAAAACCTTGGGCCCGGGATGGGCGCGGAAGGATGGGCACATCATTGGCATTGCGGTAGCCGCAGGGGAATACAAAGGGTACTTCCCGATCCGCCATGAAAACTCTCACAACCTAGACCCCAAGTTTACCTTGCGCTGGCTCAAGAAGCAGATGTCCGTGCCCGAGATGAACGTGATCATGCACAACGCAACATACGATGCGGGTTGGATGAGGGCCGAGGGCATAGAGATCAAGGGTCGGATCATCGACACTATGATTACAGGGGCTTTGGTCAATGAGAACCGCTGGTCCTTTGGCCTTGATGCTATGGCTCGGGACTATGTGTCCTTGCGTAAGAACGAGCGGCTGCTACAGGCGGCGGCGAAAGAGTGGGGCGTGGATCCCAAGTCCGGTATGTACAAGCTGCCTCCTAAATATGTCGGGGCCTATGCCGAGCAGGATGCCGTGGCTACGCTCAAACTATGGCAAGCCTTGAAGGTCAAGCTGGAAGAGGAGGAACTATGGCACATCTGGGATATCGAAAACGGTTTGATCCGTTGTATGCTGGACATGCGAACCAATGGTGTACGCGTAGACTTGGACAAGGCGGAGCAGAATAAGAAGCTGATCCGTAAGCAGTCAAAGCTATTGCGTGGCAAGATCGAGAAAGAGGCTGGCATGGAGGTGGACATCTGGGCGTCCGCTTCAATCCAGAAGATGTTCGACAAGATGGGTATGGAATACCTTACCACGGAGAAAGGAGCACCGTCCTTCACCAAGTCATTCCTGAACGAACACCCCGCCGAGATATGCCAACAGCTAGTTAAGCTGAGGGAGTTTGATAAGGCCGACGCCACGTTTATTGACAGCATCCTGCGGCACGAGCACAACGGACGCATCCATACGGAACTGCACTCGACACGACGAGACGAAGGTGGGACTGTGACTGGGAGATTTTCGTCGTCCAACCCCAACCTCCAGCAAATTCCTGCCAGAGATCCCGACATCAAGAAGTTGATCCGCGGATTGTTTATACCAGAAGAGGGTATGCAGTGGGGATCGTTTGACTATTCGAGCCAAGAACCGAGGCTCTTGGTTCACTTCGCTGCAAGCGTACCGTCTTCAATCCGGAGCCATGTCGTGGACGATGTGGTCGATGAGTTTAACCGAGGGGACGTTGACCTACACCAGATGGTTGCCGATTTGGCAGGCATCACACGCAAGCAGGCGAAGACCGTGAACCTTGGGATCATGTACGGCATGGGAGTAGCCAAGCTGGCAGACCAGTTGGGCATTCCTGCACAGGACGCCAAGGATTTAATCTCTCAGCACCGCAGCAAGGTTCCGTTTGTTAAGCAGCTTGCGGACATGGCAACCAAGCAGGCGGACAAGAACGGTCAGATACGAACTCTGCTGGGCCGTAAGTGCAGGTTCCCATTGTGGGAGCCCAACAAGTTCGGAGTAGGCAAGCCTCTATCTCACGATGACGCACAGAAGGAGTATGGGAAGGACATCAAACGAGCCTTTACATACAAGGCGCTCAACCGTTTGATCCAAGGGTCAGCCGCCGACCAAACCAAGAAAGCCATGCTTGATTGTTACAACGAGGGGCTTACCCCTATGCTCACAGTACATGATGAGCTATGCTTTAACATAGAAAGTGAAGATCAGGCAGCTAAGATAAAGGAGATCATGGAGACAGGCATACCACTCAAAGTTCCATCTAAAATCGACGTAGACATTAAAACGGATTGGGGAGAAATAGAATGATCGATCCAGACATACCAACACTTGGACTGAAAGACATGCATCGTATGCAGGTACAAGCCCTTATGGATTTTGTGGGTGAAGCCCTTAACCTAGCAGCGCTAACCAATGACGAAGATGTACTACGCGAGACCGAAGAAAGCGCCGACGAACTGGTTCGGTTGTTCGGAGGCAATGGCGTCAAGGTAACTATCGAGACGCTGTAGCAATCTCCATGTTCCGGGCGACATCGATTGGGTTGTCGCCCAGCAACGCTGGACTTACCGCAGCGGTTTGGGTGCGCGGGGTTGTTGCAGGAATCTTTGGTGGAGCTACGGGCTGCAAAGACCCTTCGTCATATGGCTGCGGCACAAACTCCTCTTCCATAGGCTGCGGCACAAACTCCTCCATCGTGGGCAACGGTTCGTTCAAACGACGACGACGTTGTTGAGTAATCATCCGTCTTATCTCTGCTCTAGGCAATTCTTTTATTGTACCGTTACGCCGCATGTCATCCAGTACACTGTCACTGACATCTAAGGGTTTGTAAACGCCACGGATAATTTCGTTGATGCCACCGACGCCAGCTTCTTTCAACGCTCGACGGATGTCGTTGTCTTTCATTCCAAATTGTCTAACGGCTTCGACAACCTGATTAAATTCTCTGAAAGCCCGGAACCTAGCTTCACTGGCGTCCTCGTATGCCTCAAGGAGTTGACCCTTGGTTACGTTTTGACGACGAGCTATAGAGTTAAAAATGTTTGAGGTATCTTGACGGGCCCGAGCAAACTCATAGCCTTTGTACTTCAAGGAGGTAGAGGCTTGGGAATCAGACTCTGTGATGCCAGAGAAAGCACGGGCAAGTTCCTGAGACAGATCCCGCTCCCGACCCATGCGGTCTTTCTCGCTGATACCCAGTGTTTCGTTCAAGTCCATGCCGTTGATAAACCCACGGGCAAAACGACTTGGCTCGATCTTCCCGCCACTCTCATCCAATGGAATAATCGAAGGCAGTAGTGTGTCCGCGATATGGGCAAACGACTTGGCAACTTTGTCGCCAGCGTTGTCTTCTGGGTTGTAGATCTTTGCACCCGTAATTGTTTTACCGCCCCGACCAAACTGACCCAGCGCACTCATCACAGGGTTCTCTGCATCAGGATCGAGCACGTCCCTAAACGCTGCCAGTGCGATTGCTTCCTGTGTAAAGGGAGCCATAAGCTCTCCCAAGGAAGAGAATGCTGCCTCCGATACTACCTGACTACTTGACTTACCGTCCTGCATACCTCGTTCGTAGGTATTTATAGCTGCAATCGCAGTGCGCTCAAGCATGTCGTATGGGTTCGAGTAACTGTAGTTGATGTACTTTGGTGTGCCGTCCTCGTGCCGACCAATCGGCACAAGACGTGCGTTCTTCTCCCACGGTGCAGCAAGAGAATCTTGATACGCGTCCATCTCTTCTTTGGTTACACCAGATGTCTTGTACGCCAGAGACGACACCCCTGCTGGCAGTGTGCCAAACGTGGTTATCGCCCCTGTTAAACGACGCAGCCCGATCTTCTGTATCTCTACGTTGGGGTCTGCCAACTCATCGATGCCACGGGCAATCGTGTTGACCCCTGTCCGCATGATCTCGTAGGGGAAGGCAATGAAGTTACCCACTGGAGCACGGCGCAATGCACGGATAGCCTCGGGTGCGAGGTTATAGTTCGGCACTGTGTTGCGAACCACACGGGCGGCTTCCTCTCGGATAAACGCATCGGTGGACATTGGCTTGCCAGACTTACGCAAGATGTATTGCGACTGCTGGTCGGGGGTCATCTTTGCCAAGGCGTTGCGTAACTTGTTGCTTTCGAACGTGTAGTTGTACACCTTCCATATGTCGTCGCCAGCTTGGTATAGATTCTCTGCGCCCTTACCTTTTTTCTTTATAAACCCAAGGATAGGATTGTCGGTAAGGTTGGATCCAAACTTGCGGGTGGCAGCGATCCCCTCTACGGTTTTCTCGTCAGTGTAACCAAACCCTTTGGCTACCAGTTCCTGTAGTTCGCGCAGTTCCGCTTGACTGTTTACAATGCCAAGCCGTTGTAGCTCCTTAAACTCTTCCGCCGCTTTTTCAGGAGGCATACGTTTGAGGTTGTTAAACACCAGACCCACGGACTCGTACAGGTTCGCACCTTTACCAATGTTGCCTTGCGCTGCGGCGAATGCCGAGGCCGTCGTAACATTTCGGATCTGTGTAATAGGGGACAAGATGGTCTTACCGTACTGTGTCCCACCTTTGACCCGTAGAAACCCCGAGTAGGTGGAGCGAAGAGCGTTGCCCAACCAGCCCACATCACCCACAACCGTGCGTGTCAGATCCTGATACACCCGTTCGGGAACAGCGAACCCATGCAGCGAACCCCAACCAGACTCCAAGATGTCTTCGGGCTTGCTTTTGTCAGCCTTACTGCTGCCTCTTCCAGAACCGAGGACCACGAACCCTTCTTCTTCGATCATCTTGATTTGATCTGGGGACATGCCTTCGGTGTTGCGGAACAGTTTACCTATGCCATCTGGCGCAGCCTCCGCCGCAGCGCGAATGGTTCCGAAGTAGTTATCCACGGCGTTGAACTCAGCCATGTCAGACACAGTGGCAACGTAGTTTTCCAGTGGGTTCTTTACTTCTCCGAGCAGAGCTTTTTGATAATCTTTCAGGTTAGACCGTGTGATAAACAGGTCGGTCCTAAGTTTGTCGGCTGCTACTTTGGCTGTACCTTTAAAAGGTTTCTTGTTGCTCTGACGTTTATAGCGTTCCAAGAAATTGTCTCGGGCAATCCGTGCTTGGTCGTCGGTCACCTGACCAAGTAGTTTGAAGTCTTCGCTAAGTCCCAAGTCTTGTGCGCTTCTAGGATCCCGAGCGCTCTGAGCTACCCTAGCTAGTTCATCTTGCACGGCAACGGCGTCAGCTTTAAATCCAGAGGCGGCTTGCTCTAACGCTTCGTCTGTGGGTTTGTAGTCGGCGTCTTCAAAGATACGATACCGCCTGCGCATGTACGAACCAAGGTTGCCTCGGATGGTTTCGGACAGCAGCTTCTGTGTATCTTTAGATACCATGTCATTCTTTTTTAGGAAGTCACTGTCGAGAATCTTGGCGCTCAACTCATCCATGTGGCTGCGCATAGACTTCAACGTAACGCCGATATCGTCATCAAACAACTTCAGCATTTCGTCTGCGGCTTTTCTGTCGGGCATTGTCAGGTACTTGTCGATGGCGTTGTATGCGTCTGCTTTAGCAAACCTGCTGCCCTTCGCTAGTTTTTTGTTTGCTTTTTTCATTAACGTATCAAGTTGCTTGTCCAACCTGTTGGTCAACTTATCCGCAGCCTGCACCTCTGCTTCGGTCAGTCCCGGGATCAAGGACCGAGATTCAGCAACCGACTCTGGTAGGATACCGCGATACCGCAACGTAGCCAGCGCTTCTGCTACGCCATTCTTAAACGCACCTTGGTCTGTACCCAAGCGCCGTGCTTCTTCAATCTCCGCGGCTTTGCTCCCGACCTTTTCTGCGCCAGCCTTAATCCCACGAGCCGCTTGCGTAAGGATAGGTATCTGACCAGCGGCGGTGGCTGCGGCCCCTGCGGTGGCACTAAGACCACGAGCAATATACGGGGCAGCGACAATACCAGCCGCGCCTTCCAGTCCGACCTTGGCCTTGTTCATCAGGCCCTCTAGTGCTCGCTCTTCACCCTCCAGACCAATCAAGTCCGTTGTTTCTGTAGGTCCGCCCTCAAAGAAATCACCAATGGTAGTGGTGTCGCTTGTGGCGGTGACTGCATCTGCGGCCCCCGCAGCGCCAAGCCCCGCCATAAACTTACCCGCTTTCCCCGCCTTGGCTACGGCGTTTAACCCTTGGATGCCCTTGGCAGCAAGGCCCCCGGGCACAACAAACTGTGTGCCTACTTCACCGATAGCCCCTGCAATTCCCGTTGGGTCAAGGCCAAGGGTGTCTCTGAAACTCTCAAACCCCTGAACCACATCGTCGTGGTAATCTGTTCCTGCAAGAGCATCCGAGGCCAGAGCGCCAAGCTCCGCGACCCCTTGTACAACCTTCGTTGCACCAGATCCTATGCCCTCGAAAAACTCTTGGGCTACGCCTTCGTACTCTTCCTCCTCAGAGAAAGGTTGGGGTAAAAATTCTTCTTCCACATATGGTTGAGGGGTAAACTCATCTGCCAAGGGTCACCTACTGAACTTTGAATTTTTTGCCGTCTAGGGTGTAGAAAGGCTCTCCCTTTTCTTTTGCGGCGTCGTTGGCTTGTTTGTGCGCCATTGTCGGCTCGGGATCGGGATCTTGCATCATAGCGGTAACAAGAGTGTTGGCTTCTCGTTGTACTTTTGCGGGATCAACCGCCCCTGTCTCGTCATTATATACATTGAACTGATCAGGGCTTCTAAGTATCGCCTCTATAGCACGTTGCCGTAATCTCTCTGGAGTGTAGTCGCTTGCCTTTCCAGCCATGGCTGCGGCGTTTCTCATGCCTGCAAGTTTCTCTGCAAACACTTGTTGCAAAGCCATCTGGGACATTGAGTCATCACGAGCCAAAGACTTCTCTTCAATAGCCGCTGCCCCCGCTGCCCCCTGTTTGAGTGCCGAGGCAATGTCTCCGCCTTCCGCAATCGCAAAACCAACCATCGCTCTGTTTAATGATTTGAGGTTGTCGTATCGAGAAGCATCTACACCAAAGGTTTCTTTGATCAGATCCTTCATGGCACCGATCTTTCCCTTGGTTCCTTTGGGTGCGTCTTTACCCATGCCTGCAATTATTTTATCTGCCTCATCAGAAGGCGTAAGGTTTTTGTCACCCTCCGTTGAGTTTTTATCGACGGCTTCTGTCCCCCGCTTTAGAGCCTCGTCTAACTCATCGGCACCTGAGTTATCTGGTGCAGGTTCTGGTGCCGCTGCGGCACTGTCAGTGGTTTCTCCAACTATCACCCCAGCGCGATTGCCCGGAGTTGCAACCTCAGTCTCAGTTACAGTCTCTTGGAACTCGATAGGATCTTGGGTGATGTCCACGGTTGGTTGCACCACGGTCCCTCTTCTGTAGCCAAGTACCGGACCGCCCTGATTGTACCCCATGGATGCCTGCATCAACTCAGGTGACGAAGCCATAATACCTACGGGTTGCTGCATCATAGGTTGCTGCATCATAGGCTGACGTGCATATCTCTGAAACAAAGGACGATTAAGTACATTCATTATTGGCCTCCTAAGACTCCACCATATCCACCTTGCTGCAATCCTGACAGCCCCATGCCGTAACCCAAGAATGTTCGCGTTGGGTTTTTACTAGGAGAAAAACTCGCGGTCATGGAACCTGACAACGATGGCACACCACGGAAGAGGCCGGACAAGAAGTCCAAACGTTGATACGGTTCATACGCGCTCTCCATGGCAGCGGAACGTTGCGAATCAAGTTCCGCTTGTGCTTGCTGCTGCTCCAAGGTGCCTAAATTAAACAGGGCGTTTACATCACGAGAACCCGCAGCCTGCGCTGCTTCTCCAGCCGCCATCTGTGTGGTGCCTGCACCGAACATACCCTGACCCAAGGATCCAAGGCCCTGACCCAAGTTGCCGTATAGCTGTGCAGCGTTCTGTCCACGCTTCTGGGCAGACTCAAAGGCACCTTGTGCTTGTGCTTGCGCTTGTCCATAGGCTTGGGATCTTAGTTGTGCGCCAACCCGAGCCTGCTCTCGCGCTGTGTTCCGAGCCAGTTCCTGCTCTGCTACCGCACCACGAGATCCACCGAAGGCCCCTGCACCCACTGCCCCAGCGCGTACCCGAGCCAACTCACGTTGCTGTTGGTCTCCGATGTCTCGTTGTGTTTCGTCAATCACCTCTTCCACAAAGGGATCGTAGTATGTCTGATATGACTGAGGGTCGTACTCGGCAGCAGTGCCAGAAAGCGCTGCACCACCCAGCCGAGCCATGTCCACAGCTTCACCATAAGTGCCAAGCCCTTGTGCAAACGTCTGGGACGCCGAGTCAAACATAGGCTGGTACGCACCAATCTGACCCACACCCAACTGCAATGCTGCGGTCTGTGATGGTGTAAACCCAGAGTAACTAACTTCTCCAGTTTGTGGATCCTTATAACCAAACTTCGCCAGCGCTTGTTCGGGGACCGTAGACAGAGGAGATTCGGTTGCCAACCCTGTGGGCTGGGACACAAACGTTTCGCCTTCAGCTAAAGCGTCTCCTTGCCGAGCTTCCCGTAGGACGTTGCCCTGCGCGTCGGTAACGTATCCGCCATAGGGATCGAAGGCCGAGAACAAAAGGCTTTTGAGAAAGGCTTCTTGGTATTCGGGGAGAAGCTCCTGCGTCTGTTGGAGGTAGGTTTCTTCAGCCATTATGCTTTCCCCTCGAACTGCTTCATCATTTGATACATCTTAGCGGCCCCTTTGGCTCGATCCCCGCCGCCTGCTCCCGCAACCGCAGCGTTGGTCATTACAAATTCACCGTCCGACAACGCCGCTTCTTGTACGGGCTGACCATCTTGATAGATCTTAGCAGGTATTGAGTCGCTGGTTCCTGTGCCGGGGCCCTCGATCATGCCGCCCATGGCAAATTCACCTTCTTGCCTTGCACGAATTGCGGCGTCTCTTTCCATTTTGGAATTATAATACTGACCTGTTGCACTGTCTACATACAGAGCGCCGATCCGTGCCCCGCCGTAGCCGGGACTTCGCTCACCTGTTTCCATCTGAGCACGTTGTTTGTCAGTCATAACAACCTTTGGGTTGGCTTGTTCGCTGCCTGTGAGTAGTGCAGCCATAACATACGGGTTGTTCATCAAACCTGTGATCCCACCCGTGCCTATACCTTGGGCTACTGCTTCGGCTCCGGGCGCGGCCTTTGCCATCTGAGCAGTCTGTGCCATATTCGCCCCTGCTCCACCGCCCGTAAGCATCTGCCCTAATTGAGTGCCGATGCCGCCTTGCGCTTGCGCATTTGCTGCCAACGCCGCGTTCGATCCTACGCCACCTAAACCTAAAGCGGAACCTGCGCTCGCCGCAAAGTTCTGAATCCCCGGAATAGATCCAATACCAAACCCCATTAAGCCTGCTTTAAGTGCGTCCTCTGCATCCCCGCCTCCAGCAAGGCTACCAATACCCGCACCAATAGCGGCCCCGCCGGGACCGCCTACTGCCAGACCAACCAGTCCACCAAGGGTCGATAATAAACTCATTATGCTTCTCCCGATATAGGTTCAGGGGCCGTCACTGTAATACTTGTATTACGTCTTTCCGATCCAGTCCAGTTTTCTCCGCAGTCAGGGCAATTCCCGTCTGGGTAACTTGCGATTTCTGCTGGCGTGTCAACGATGTTCTCGCAGTTTACACAATGCAGTGTATCAGAACTTGTCGAAGGTTTCCAGCGTGTGCCGTCGGGCATTGTGATTACAGTCATGTTGTCACCGTTACTGCGCCTACTGTACCTGTTCCTGAAGAACCGCGAACGTATGGCTGGTTGGGTTGTGGTACTCTAACAACTCCGTCGTGTTGAAACAATGCCCCCGGCGGGAGACCGCTGTCATCACTTTGCAAATTGGTAATTGTTATCTCTGTCGCTCGAATGTCCCCGGGGTTTTGTACCTGTTCCAAAAATACAGAAAACGAACGAAGCACCTCTGCGAAATACCTTTGCTCGTAATCTGAGGGGGGAATAGGGAAGTAAGGACGGGAGAGACGACGAGACATTACCGCCTCCCATCTGGTCTAAGATCCAACCGGGGAGATCCTAACCGCCATGTAACACCCGTGTCGTTTGACTGGATCTTGAACCGCATTTGCCGCCCACGAAGGCGGAAGTAAAGCTGCTCTGTTCGAGAGTCCACAGGAACGGACTGGGTTTTGACAAACGCATCTGTCTGGCTAACCAAATACGTCCCATCAGGGGCGTTCTTTACATCCAACGTTATGTTTACGTCAGGTATAACCGCTGTCGAAGACTTGAAGTCCACGTCAGGTATCATCTTGCGGAGCAGCATGAACTGCTCACCGTCCCCAATATCCATGGGGCTAGACTGTATATATGCTACAATAGGAGTTTCGGGGTCCGTGGTCCCGTCGTCAAAACCAATCTCATGCTCGTAGATGTAGCCGTCTGTGTTGGCAGCAAACGGGAAGTCAAAGATCCCACGGTCCACCCACGCTGTGCGAGCGAACGAGCCGTAATACCAAACCTGTTCGGTGTAGTTGTACACCACATAGCGGTCCACTTCCCCGCTGTTCAGGCTCGGGTAGAACCACCAAAGCTCAGAGTGCTCGGTGTTCAAACCTACCGTGATCTTTTCTAGCTCGCCTTCGTTAATGTCGCTGAACACAAAGTCCCGAACTGTGCATGGCAGGCGCTGCACCGCACCAGAGTAAATGTAAAACTCAGAGCGACCCATCCAAAACACAGTATCGTCCACCGCAATCGCAGCATTTGGCCCAGCAATCGTGATGTTCTCTGATAACGCAGTTACACCAAACGTGAATGGTGGTCCAAGGAACTGCATGGCGTACAGGGTAGTGTCCGTAAAAACTAGAACCTGTTGCCGTGTTTCTACGGCGGTAACTATCTCTGAACCCGAACCCAATCGCAATTCGCCAGCCGTATTTGTACTTGTTGTCTGCCAGTCGGTCAAAGATTCTTGGTCCGAAAACCGTATAGCCAACGGATCCTGCACCCCGGGGTTAGCTTCCGTGTCACAGCCAAACGCCAGAACGTGCCTGTCTCGATCCGAAACCATGACCTGCTTTGCAACTGTCGGTACGCTCTGTCCACCAGCCAACGTGGTGATGTCCACGGCCCGTGTGTTTACGGTTCCTGTTTGATCCCAGTAGTATATGCCGCCGTCGCGCACGTTGATCAACAAGTCTTCACCAAAGTTGTCGTGCGACCAAAGACGGATTGTGTTTGATACGATTGGGTCTGTAGAGGCCGAGCCCCATGTGCCACGGCTCCATGTCCCTGCACCCCAACCCGCGCCAGACACGGTGATGTCCAGACCCGTGTTGATCTGGTACGCGCCTACTACCGATCCACCTCCGTTGCCTGAGTCAGAACCATTTGCAGTAACGTATGTAGGTGTGAGTTGACCGTCTACTGTAATGTCATAGATTGGGGTGTTGGCAGCACGGGCGTCAATCTTATACGAGTTGTTGTCCACAATCTCTGTGATTTGGTACTCTTGGTTTAACACGGCGGCGGTAATGTTTCCGCCTAACGACGCTGCTCCAGAGAACGTAACAAAGTCATTTACGACTGCACCATGCGAAGCGTCCGTTACTGTAATTGTGTACGACCCATTGGTTGCAGCAAACGTAACATCCCCTGCGGCTGTAGTCAGCCTAATCGGAGTTATGTCGTTGTAAAACCCGCCCTCGTCTATGTAATACTTGAGGTGCGTACCAACGCCAATGTATCTGTCTCGATCAAGAGAAACCCACGGATGAAGCGCACGACATGTTCCGAGGAAAGAGTTGCTGGAACTCTTCTGCCAACCACCAATCTTTTCCGGAAAGCCTTTTTGGAATCGAACATGATCAATGTCGAACCAGCCTCCTTCGTTAGTGTACGACGTTACCTCGCGGTTTACGCCGGGTCGAAACTGTAGTTTTGAGAGCGCCATTTATCATGTAATCTCTTCGTAAGTTACGATAATTTTTAGATCATTTGCTGCACTAGCTGTGGCACCCAAAGACTTGTCTTCCTCTAAATAAATGGGCGTATCTTTCGTGACAACGTCAAAGAAAGTATTGGCGGTGACATTTTTCGCCTGCACTAACTCCATGGCTGTACCACCTAAGTTATCCTGCGTGTAGTAAGAAATAGTGACATCCGCAGCGTTACTTCCGTCAATGTTCACAGCGCGGACCAACGTGACCCGTAACACTTTGTTCGAGCCGACAGCGTTTTCTAAAACCGAGGTAGCACTTGTTGTGGTAAGACTGGTAGTGTCCGTCTTTCCCAGCATCGATGTGATGTTTACAATGTTCGGCGCGGTCATGTTCTATCTCCTAACCAAAAATAAGGCTGAAGGCTACGGCCTTGCCTGTTGTTGCTCTTTCTGAAAACGACAGGGTGCCTGACCCATTCGTCACCAAAGTTTCATTCGCGGACCCGTCACTGGTAGGTAGGGTAAATGCCGCCACAAACGCTTGCAAGTTTGCATCATACGCCAGAACATCTGTGCCAATCACCACGCCAAGATTTGTCCGTGCCGCAGCGGCTGTCCCTGCGCCAGTCCCTCCGTCTGCAATTGCAAGATCCGTGATCCCAGTTACACTGCCCCCGGTTATGGACACATTGCCCATCGCAAAGTTGGTTGTAAGGTCACTGACCGCGGCCCCTGCACCCGCTCCATCGGCATAGATAATTTTGGACTGACCATTTGGAACGGTGACGTTACTACCAGAGCCTTGCGAAAACACCGCAGACTGCCCAGAGTTATTGTAAACAAAGTAAACATGCTGACCAGTGTTCGGATCAATAGTAATGGTGTTAGTCCCAGAAGGTGACCCCGCCAAAATAAGCACTTTGTACTGACCCGGGGACAGAGATCCATCGTTTGTGCTTAACGTATGCGTAGTACCCGCAAGAGAAATAGTACCAACGCCGTTAGTCAAACGGTCTATGATGTTCAAGTTTGTGTTAGTGATCGTGCCCCATGTACCCGACTTTTCGCCGTTACGAATAAGCTCTATACCACTGTTATCTGCGTATGTACTAGGCATCTACTTTCCTATGCAGCTATGATTTCTGTCCAGATCGTATTGTCGTCTGGTATAATTCTGCCCCAAACTAGCACGTTTCCAGTTTGACCGCTACCCGCAACTCCAGTAACGGAAACCGCAGCGTTACCCGTGATTGTTGGATCCCCGACCTCGCCCTGCGCAGGGGCCACCGCGCCAATAGGAATAACGCTGTTGATCCGGATAGTTGGTGAACCAACCGCCCCTGTTCCCGCTATACCCACGACCGGAACTATCTGGTCTGTTTTGACTGTGACGCCGCCAACGCCGCCTGTGGCTTCAAGTCCAGTAACAGGAACAGACGCCGCCCCTTCGATGGTTACTGACCCAACGCCACCTGTCGCAGCAATCCCAACAACTGAGATGACTTGATCTGTAACCAAGGTAACAGAACCAACTTCCCCTGTTGCCGACACCCCTGTAACAGGAATGCTATGACCTGTCTTAACGGTAACACCATTTACGGCGGTTGTCGCCTCAAGACCCGTGACCGGAACTTGCGCTTCCCCTGTAATGCTAACAGAGCCAACGCCACCTGTCGCGGCAACTCCTGTTACCGAAATGATTTGATCTGTAACTAAAGTAACTGAGCCTACATTACCCGTCGCAACTAAACCTGAGACAGGAATAAAGGTTGTTGAATCCTCCGCCGCTAACGGAGCCGTCGTTAGTGGGGAGAATCCAAGCATTTACTTACCCTGCAATAGCAGCTTTACCCGCTGTAACAGCGGCGTTGAGCGGAGCCATGTCTTCACTGCCCCAATGCTCGTAGCTAACCATAGCTTCTACATGGTCAACGTTACGTTGAAGCACTGTGGGGTCATCAGTGTAATCATCAGGCGCAGCAATAACTGCATTGATTAAGTTTACGCTATCCATACATGCGCTGTAGTGCTGTGCGATTTCTTCTGTTGTAGGTGTATCAGGCATTACGCTGCCTCCTCTTCGACTTCAGGGTTTTCTAGTGCATCTACTAAACGTTCCGCAAATGCTTCACGACCAATTATAAGTTGGTCCAGATTAAACTGTGTACTACCAATCTTACGCTCCAAATCACTAACGTGGTTCAACAACGTTCTTTGTTTATCGGTCATCGCATCAACGTCATATTCTTTTTCGTTGACGGTAATGACGTTTGTTTTTTTCTCAGTCATGTTCGTCCTTATGAGTTTATTTGAGCTTCAAGCTCACTTACTTTAGCAGACAAATCTTTAATCGCCTGCACTAACACTGGAACCAACTTACCATAAGCAGCCTCCAGTCGTTCTGGGTTGTCATCACTGACTAGACCCGGAATTTCTACACCTGTGTCTTGCTGTACTTGTTGCAAATCTTGCGCAATAAATCCAGTTTCTTTTATGCCTACCTTACCACCATCACGCATGTTCCAAGTAAACGATACCGGATCAAGGCGCTCAACAAAATCAAGCCCAGCTTCAAGTGATTGTATATCTGTTTTGTCACGTTTATCTGATAGTGCTGTAATGGATGTGACTTGACAACGAAGTGTAGCAATAGAAGAGTTACCAAGAGTAATCTCGTTGGAGACTGTTGCGGATGATGCGTCCGCCGACTTTCCAATTACGGTGTTGTTAGTTCCAGAAGTAACATTATCGCCTGCATAAGCACCGATAAAAGTATTGTCATTCCCCGTATTGGCGTTACCTGCGCCGCTACCTAATGCAGTAGTACGAGAAAAATTATTAAACGAGTTACCTGCTAATGCGCCTTGTCCAAAAGCTGAGTTATCAGTTCCTGTACCTTGACGCCGTAAAGCATAAGTTCCAACCGCAGTATTGTTGTCTCCCGTAGAGGAAGAATTTGCTTCGTAACCAACCCCAGTATTATATGATGCTGTAGTAATACTTTGTACAGCACTTGTACCAACAGCTACGTTGTATGTTCCTGTGGTAAGTAGCTTTGCCGCTCCCTGACCGACAGCAACGTTATTATGACCCGATGTCACATCGTGTAAGGTGCTGTGTCCTACGGCTGTGTTGTAATTACCAGTAACACCCGCGCTACCTTGCATACTGTCTGAGCCAAGGGAGATATTGTATTGACCAGTGGTTATATCTCGACCCGCACGGTAGCCCAACATGGTGTTGTACGACCCCGAGGTAAGATCATAACCAGTTTCTAGCCCGAAAGCCGCATTACTAGAGCCCGTTGTTATGTTGTATAAAGAATACCAACCTACAGCAGCATTTGTACCACCTGACGTTAGTGTTCTCGAAGAGTATGTACCAATAGAAATATTGTTGCTGCCAGTAACACCGGCGGTTTGTGACATTGCCCTTTCGCCAATAGCAATGTTGCTTGTGCCTGTGGTAATATCTTCCCCAGCAAGATAACCAAGAGAAATATTTTTATCACCTGTGGTAATATTTCTTGCTGTAAGATAACCAATAGCAATGTTGTAATTAGAACCACTTTCTGAAGTTGAAGATGCCCCTGCACTTTGTCCAATATATACGTTAGCCGTACCAGTAATAACCTCTTTACCAGCACTATCACCTATAAAGACATTATGTTCTCCAGTAGTAATAGCATGACCTGCTTCATAACCTAAAGCTGTATTTGATGTTCCACTTGTTAATGCACGAAGGGTGTGGTATCCCATACCAATGTTGTCACCAGCAGTAGACGTTACTACACCACTGCCCATAGACTGATAACCCATAGCTATATTTCGAGTGCCTGTAGTGGCATTTACACCCGCTTGATACCCTAAATAAATATTACTACTACCTGAAGTCGTATTTGTACCAGCTTCCGAACCTATAAAAAAGTTATGTGATCCTGAAGTAAGGTCTTGACCTGATGACTGTCCTGAAGCAAAGTTGTTACCGCCTGTAATTCCATCACTAGCATTTCCTGCTCTATAACCTAAGAAAACGTTATACGCACCTGTAGTAATAGCCTTACCAGCCTCTTGGCCCATAACAACGTTTTGCGTACCTGTAGTAATAGCATTTCCAGCGTCACGACCAATGGCAATGTTGTTAGTACCTGTGGTAACATTTCTAGCAGCATTTCTAGCAATAGCTACGTTGTCGGTTCCTGATGTTAAATCCTCAAGAGCCTGTTGCCCAAGTGCGTAGTTATCATCTCCAGTGACATTGCCGTTGGCACCTTGCATAGCAAGATAACCAATAGCTACGTTCCGCTCACCCGTGGTGATGCCGTACCCCGCCAAATGTCCAAGTGCTGTATTATGATCTCCTGAAACAAAATACAGAGTACGATAACCAACACCTGTATTACTGTTCGTAGTGGTGGGACTATAAATAGATTGATAACCAAGCGCTACGTTGTAGGAACCTGTAGTAAGTTTAGCCCCCGCTTCATAACCTGATGCGAGATTAAAATCTCCGGTGTTTACATCATTACCTGCTTGTTGGCCTAGAAGTGTGTTGTAAGTAGCTCCACTTTGCAGGGCTGCACCCGCACCAGTACCACCGATAAAGTTACCCGTGCCAACGTTACTTGAAGCACCACCCCCCGCATCCGCTAAGTCAATAAGACCCGTAGATGAGTTGTACGTTAGTACCTGACCGTCCGTAGCTCCGTTTTGAAGCCCCGGTAAACGGAAGCGGGAAGCACTTGTGTTACCAATGGTAATCTCGTTGGACACTGTTGCACTAGAAGCGGCTGCATTGTAGCCAATAATAGTGTTGTTGGAGCCTGTAGTAATAGCATCGCCAGCGGCTCTGCCTACTGCGGTGTTGTTAGAACCAGTAGTATAATTCTCTAAAGTCTGTGGGCCAAGAGCTACGTTACTACTACCTGTGCTTCCGCTTGATACACCTTCTAGTGCTTGATAGCCAAGGGCAGCGTTGTAACCTGCTGTGGTATTATACCTACCTGCATTCCCTCCAACAAAAGTATTTTCAGCGCCAGTAGTGGTGGTCTTCCCTGCCTCGGCCCCAATACCAACATTGTTGCTAGCTGTTGTAGCGTTAAATAAAGCCAACCATCCAGAAGAAACGTTATACGCACCTGTAGTGAGGTAGTAAGAAGCCTGATACCCAACAGCGGTGTTAGAAGCGCCAGTTGTCGCCGTAGTTAATGCCCTGTGACCAATACCTATATTATTTCCACCTGATGCACTAGAGCCACTACCAGAAAGATAACCCATAAATATGTTGCTACTGCCGCTTACTCTTGACTCTGCTGTATTGTGACCAACAAAAACATTCCACTGGCCTGATGTCATTGAGAAACCAACATTCGCCCCAACACCTACTGATTCAACCATGCCGCCAGTACCGGTGAAAGCATAATTACCAATAGCTACAAACTGATTTGTACCTGTGTAAGCTCCTCCAGCCTCACGACCAATAGCAACCGCAGAGCTACCTGTAGTCCGAGCGTCTAGTGCGTTATAGCCAATCGCTACGTTGTAGGAACCTGTAGTAATAGCCTTTAATGTTCTATATCCAATTGCAGTGTTACTAGTTCCAGTAGTAAATGCTTCCATAGCCTTTTCGCCTACAGCAGTATTATCACCCCCAGTTGATGAACCACTTACGCCTTCACCCGCACTATAACCCGTGAAAGTATTTGAAGCACCAGTGGCATATCGACCTGCATAAACTCCAAGACCCGTACTTTGTGAGTTAGTAGTATTTTTCGATAGTGCCTCTCTACCAACAGCAGCATTAAAAGTACCTGTAGTGTTGTCATTTAGTGCTTCATGACCGATTGCTACGTTACTTGCTGCGGTGGTGGTGTTTTGAAGAGCAAAATTACCAAGGGCTGTATTGTCAGTACCAGAGCTTATTCCATAACCAGCCTGTGCACCAATGCCTATATTGTTACCACCCGAAGTTAAGCTATAAAGAGCTTGTAATCCAATTGCTATAGTGTCAGTACTTGTAGAACCACCAGTACCACCTTTACCTGCCTGTTGCCCAATACCAATATGACGAGCACCAGTTACAGTATTTTCACCAGCACCAAAACCAAGGTAAACGTTGTGTGATGCCGTAGTTATATTCTTTCCAGCCTCTTCGCCAACAGCAATATTATTCTGGGCTGTAGTCACGTCTTCTAGTGCTTGTTTACCTATTGCAACATTATTAATACCTGTCGTAATACTTGTACCAGCAGTTTGACCAATAGCAATGTTGGAATTGCCCGTAGTAACCTTGCGGGCGGCATAATAGCCAAGGGCTATATTATAACCCCCAGTTGTTGATGCACTGCCTGAGTCCACCGACCTGCCTGCTTCATGTCCAATAGCGATTGTGTAATCACCTTCATTATATTGGGCAGATTGATAACCTATAGCAACTTTTTGAACGCCCCCCGTAGCTTCAGCACCAGAAAGATTGCCGATGTGGATACCGCCATTCACAGTAGTGTAATCTTTACCCGCTTGATAACCGATATAAACAAACTCGTCTGCCGTGGTGTTGTTCATCCCTGCGTAAGTGCCTATTGCTACTGCGCTATTAGCACCAGCAGAGTTTTTCATCGCTTGGTGTCCTATTGCCACATTAGCTTGCATATAGGATGTATGTGAACCGTATAGAGACTGATAACCAATCGCTATATTCTTTTCGCCAATAGTATTTCTTGACCCTGCATCATAACCAACGTGAACGTTGTAATCTCCCGTGGTTAAGTCATTACCCGCCTCTTGGCCCAACAAGGTATTATACTGACCACCACTTTGAAGCGCAGCGCCAGCACCAGTACCACCGATAAAGTTGCCCGTACCTGTGTTACTTGAAGCACCCCCCGCCGCTGCGCCATCAATGGTTAGAGAACCGCTTGTAGCGGATATGTCGTTCGTTTGGTGGTTGATGGTTATAGACATTTAGGTGCGTCCTTTTAGTTATACAGCGGTAGAGCCGTCCATATCATCTTGGTCCATGACCCAAGCATAACACTTATCAAGAAAAGTAGAACCTGATTTTGCTTCTACGTCGGTCAGGTTTGCGCTGTAACGCTTGAAGTCTACCTCACGGGTGTCATCCGTAGGTGAGTTTGTAGCATATGCCGACAAGTCGATCATCACGGAAAACTTTGGATCAGTTCCACGTTGCCGCGTTACACTTGCTGTAACAATACGGTAGTATGCACCTGAAAACGAAATGCCGTAATCGGAGTTCGCTTCAGATATGTTGTGTTGTATAGCCATTTGGTATCTCCTTTAGGCGTATGTAAGTTCAGATGTGTGAATTGTAGCCACCCACCTGATGTTAGTTGATGCTGCACCAGTTACTTCTATTTTAAGACAGCCATTTGTGGTGTCAGCGGATAGTGCCATGCCCCAATTATATGTATTATCTATAATTGTAGTTGCGCTATTTACTAAGACTGTTGTGCCAGCAGAGCCTTCTCTGCGAATTAAACCTTCAACTTTCCATGCTGCACATTCAGTACCTTCTGATGCTTTTTCTCTTGCTACAATAGTGCCGTGGAATGAATAAGCAGAGTTGTTTTGTAAGTTTACTTGATTAGTTGCTGATGCAGAAGTTCCTGTAGACGTAAGAGCTATGGCTGTTGCATTTGTGGTAGATACGTGTAAAACATATTTACCTTGTTGTGCATCGCCAGCACCATTTATATAATCATTAGCAAAAGCGTATTTACCAATTATACCGCCTACTCTTGCGTAAGCACCAATCGCAACACTGCTACTAGCATTTGCTGTAACATTTCTACCAATTGCTAAACTATCACTACCTGAACTACTTGCTTCATGGCCTATAGATACTGAACTTGATCCTGATCCACCCAGACCTGCTTCTCTACCTATTGCAACAGTAGAGTGATTAGAGGATCTTGCGTTATAACCAATAGAAACACCATAGTCACTACCAGTAGCTTGAGCAGAGCCAATAGCTACAGCATAATTACCCGTAGATTTTGACTGATAGCCCATCGCAATACTGCTAGTACCAGTTGCACCGTAGGATGAACTGTTGGTAGCGATGGCGGCTGCGAAGCTGTTAGTGCCAGAAGCATAAGAGCCACCAAGAGCCATTGCGCCCATATTAGAGCCACCAACTGTTGCTAGGTGAGCGCTACTGTTCAAGCCAATGGCAGTTGAGTAATGATTGTTAGTGGTTGTGCTACCCATGATAGCAATTGTAGAATTTGCCCTAGATAGGCTGACATTGCCGCCGCCAACATTTCTGCCGATTGCCAATGCGCCGTTACCTGATGCCGTACCACCCTGTACCGCAAAACTATCCGTACCACTTGCGGTTGGTGCTTCACCAATGGCTATTGCATTAGCCCCAGTCGCAGAAGGTTGTGCTGAAGGAGAGCTTTCATTAGCAGCATAAAGCGCAGCGCCAACTGTGGCGAATGAAAGTGCGCCAGAGCCATTTGTAACAAGCGCAGTCCCTGATGAACCATCGGCTGTAGGTAGGGTGTAGGCTCCAGATACTCTAACCGCATAGCCTGAAGCACCTAAAGCAACCTGATTCGTTGCGCTTGTTGCTGCATTGTAACCAACAGCAGTTGCATTCGCATGTGTTGCTTGAGCGCCGTTACCTAAAGCAGTTGACCTAGTGGCGGTAGCATCTGTACTTGAACCTCCTGCAAAACTGTCTTGGCCAGAAGCTACAGCATTATAACCGTATGCGGCTGATTGATAGCCACTAGCTATAGAACTTTGACCAATAGATGCTGCACTGTTATTTGTAGCTCTAGCTTGAGTACCAAACGCTACGGAGTTTACACCAGTTGTGCCATAAGAGCTTGAGTTATTAACTATACTCCCAGCAATACTACTAGCCGCACCAGCACGAGAGTTACCTATAGCTATAGCTTCGCTTGAACCAACCGCTTGCGCATTGTAACCTAACGCTGTTGCAGAGGTAGCAGTAGCATCTGTGCCAGAACCTATTGCTGTTGCATGTGGGCCTGAAGCTACAGCCAAAGCGCCAACGGCTGTTGCCGACTGACCCGCCGCTCCCGCGGCGGCATAATAACCTAGCGCAAGAACGTTTTGATTGTTTCCAGCAGTTGCGCCAGTGCCAATCGCAATTTTATCATTATTCCCAGTAGCTGACCCTGCTACTGCGGCACTACCTATAGCAATACTGTTGTTACCATTTACTACAGGATCAGTGGCACTTACAGGATTAGCAGCATAAAGATCAGCACCAACCGCAGAAAAAGACAACGCGCCCGAGCCATCTGTGACAAGCGCAGTCCCTGCCGCGCCGTCTGAGGTTGGCAGGGTATAAGCATCGAACAGCTTGATTGTATTCCCAGTGCCACCAATAGCTATTTGATTGTCTACGCTGGAACTAATCGCCTTACCAATAACAATAGTATTTTCGCCAGAAGCCGTCGAAGCGTTTTGACCTATAGAAAAAGATTGTTCCCCATTGGCGCGGCTAAACCCTAGCGCTATTCCATATTGCCCTCCCGCAATAGCGGCGTATCCAATCGCAATAGCGTATGTGGCTTGTGCTCTGGATTGATACCCAAGAGTAACGGAGTTAGCCCCTGTCGATCCAAACGTCGCATCGTTGCGTGAGTTGTTCGCACTAAACGCTTCTAGCCCCGACGCATTAGAGCCACCAAGTGCTACAGCCCCGTTGCCCGAAGCTATCGCCCCCACATTGGTTCCCGTCGCCAACGCACCGATACCAACAGAACGGGTGCCCGAAGCTAACGCATCAAGGCCAATGGCTATCGCATCTGTGCCCGTGGCACTCGGACCATTAAAACTTGAAGTAGTTTGCGTAACAAAATTTGCGTCGTATAAAGGGCTTACGTCTTCCGCAGCCGCAGTAATAAAGACTTCCGCATTTCCGCTTAGAGAAATCGCAGAGCCACCACTGGAACTTTCACTCGGAGTTCGAGTTAATGTAGTGCCCGAGGTGGTATAAGTCCCAAGCCCAATTTCCCAATTTACGCCATCTTGGATCGTATACCGCGTTATCGCCCCTGTGGTTAAACCCGCAGCGGTGAAACTTTGGTAGCCTGAAAGAGCAGAACCCAGAGTTATAGTACCAGCACCCGTGGTGCTGGTGGACATTTTTGCCCTGTTCTTTAAAACAGCCATTGTCGCACTCGCTTATGCTATGCGGATAATTGCGTTACTCGCGTCCGCCGTTGGGAAAACAATCTGGAAATCTCCAGCCGATGAGGCTTTATCCGAACCGAAGTCCAAAATCACGACGGAGTTAGTTGTTCCAGAGCCTGCTCCCGCAGTCGTATTATATATCAAAGCACCACGCGCCGTAATCGTAGCCGACGTAAACGTAAGATCAGAGAAGTCTGTCAACGCCGTAGTGCCCGACGATGTGGGCGTTACATTCACCAACGTTCCGCCACCCGCGCTATATGTGCCTGAGTTACTAACCTCGTTTGAGCTTGTGTAAGCAGTTGTAGCTGCGTTAAACGAAGCGTTGTTGTCATACAAAGCGAGCTTAAATGTGTCGCCCGTTCCGTTCGTAAAGTTGTGCGTAGCGGTCATCAATTCTTTCTTGAAAGACGTACACATGTAGTTTCCACTAAAGGCCATTTAAAGTCTCCTTATCAATTCTGCCAGTTCAGGGTTGCCAGCATCTTTAATCGCATTATACACAGTTGTCCTATCGCTGTGAATAGCTTGTCTCAGGTAGTACGCAATGACTGTTTCCACATGACGGGAAAAAGCCTTTGCTTGTTCTTGGATCGCTGGATGGGCAGAATCAGATATCGAAATAATCTTTTCTACACATTGCTCTGCAAGCTCGTCTGGGTTAAACCCACGATTGCTTGTTGTTCGTACCGATACTACCGCGTCTTTGCGGGGTAAGTCAAATGCTGCTAGTGTCATTGTTTCGCCCTTATAACTTTACCCGTGCGATATTCGTCCGTAGTTTCCTTGGCCTCACCCAAAAGTTTAATACCCAGTATCGATTCTTGAAACCTCTGCGTATACATCTGCATAACGTCGGGCTCACCCTTCATGTAAATGTACGCCTCTATTAATGCGCCATACAGCAAAGCCATTTCAGCGTTTTCGCTCAACCAAGTTGAGTCGTTGTCTGTACCCGCAGTTATACTTTGAGGTCGATAAAAATAATGAAGCTCCGCCGTATACGCCGCGTTAGGCGTCGGGGCCATCAAAAAGTTATCAACATCGAACTGGCAATAATACTTCGGCTCCCCCGTAGTCGTGGGATCCGGGGTGTACGTCTGCACAAAGCTCGGATCTTTAAACTCTACAAAAAACTTGTCGCCGTTCGATCCGGTCATACTTAACGAAAACGGAGCAAGAAAGTCCGCTGGCACTTTAATGTATTGAGCAGCGGCACTCCCCGAGTTAGTTGTGGCAGTAGCGTTTTTCCGGAACAAACTTAACTGTACACTTTTAAGTATTCGCTCCTCAGACAGACGAATAAACAACGGTATGTTCGTTACATACCCTGTTTCTTCATACTCAGTATAATCTTTAATAGCCTGCTTTAGCTGCCCATATGTCATCGTCATGTGTTGATCTCCACTGTGCCTACCGAACCCACAGCTACTAAGTTGTTGGGCGGAGACAAGCCTTCTTGGTAGTTAAACCCCACCGGATTCCATCCCCACTGTAGAGCGCGTTGTTCCGCCAGATCACTTTCCGGTCTCGGGTTGCGCAAGGCTTGCGGATCAGGGCCAACTCTCGGAGGATATAGTTGCGGGTGCTTCGGCTCGAACTCCTCTGGCCCAACCAACGCACCCGTCCACTCCTGCTTCATGTCCCGCAAACGATAACGAAACCCGGACCTGTCCGAAATACCCCAAGCGTTTTTGTTAGAAGCAAATGACATCAGACCCTCAAATACCTAGCACTAGGTTGTAACTTCAACGGAACTCGGTCCTCGTCTTCTTCCGCGGCACGTTGAAACTCTTCTTCATACACCGCTTTTAATATCTGTATCCGTTCCGGAGCACGTTTCATAGAAAGGTAGTAGGATAAACCAGCAACCATACAAGGATAAAAACGGAAAGGCATATCAGTAGTGTTGACCAACGCATCGGCATCCTCGATCCTTTGAACATAATAGTAGATCAACTGATCCGTAGAGTTTTCAGGTGTTTGCCACAAAGTTATAATGGGGTCGATCTGCCTATTGAAGTAAAACTGTGACGGACGGCCTTGATCAGTCTTGTTCGGAAACGTCAGATAATCGCCGCGACTAATACGCTCGACTTCGTAATCCGTCCCATCCCTGCGTAAGACCATCTCCAACATGCCAACGACATCCGCCGTCAACGTGTAGGTGGATGTGCCCTGCACCAAGTTGGTCGTTCCTTGCGCCACGGTCCAGAGGTTTAAACCTCTGTTCGCCCAGTCCGCAAACATCAGGTTCAGAGACCGACGTGCTGTCCGAGCATCATACCCAGTGCGAACTTCTAGTCCACACCGCTCATACGCCTCCTCAATTATCTCACCGACATCGAGGTTAAAATCTCTTGATCCTGAAGTTGTCATTATCTACACCATCTTTGTGTCACGAACACCGCGACCCGACATTACACAGCCGCCATTTTTGTAACCTTTGTTTATCATACCACCCTTTGCCTTTTTCGCGGTCTTTCCTGCATTGACAAAGTCTTGGTCACTAGGCGCACCCTTGTCGCCTTTTTTACGCATAGGCTTTCCGCTTTTTCGGCGGTTGTGTATATTCTCGTATAGACTCATATCATTTTTCTCCTCTGGTGGCGTGGATATCTGGAACGGCATTGATGTTCTGCTTATGCTCATTATATTTTGCACTCCGTACTAAAAAATCCTGCCACATTGGTTTAATCATGTCATAGTTTGCACCGACCCTGTAGGTAATCACCGCGGTGTCCGCTTTAAGTTGATACAGTTGCAACGCACCCCAGCATAACAGACCAATGGTAATTACAGACGCTAAGTTATTAAAATCGACTTTCATTACCAAGCCTTACATGACCAATACTTGGCCTTTAATTTATCTAATGTACCCTTATCACAACCATGACGGTCCCTAAACGACTTGCGCCGTTTAGGATTAGATTTTTTGATGGACATCTTGGCATCGCCAAAACGAATGATTTTTTCTTTGCCCTTGGCACATGCTTTAACAACAGACTTTTTTCCGCCAGATATCTGACGTTTGGGCTTGTTGCACTTCATCTTGGCTTTATCAATTTTAGCCATGAGTCCGCCCTATGCTAAAAGGATAGTTAGCTCAGTCCCCGCGCCTGTAAGCGCAGAAACGTAAACCCCAGAAGTGAACAACATTCCATTCTCAGGAATGTATATCTCATTCATACCTATGGGAAACTTCTGCGTTAACATTGTTGCTCCCCCATTACCATTAGTAAGAGTAAACGAACCTGCCGCAGTAGCGTATATGTTTACGGCCTGAAGTCTGGATCTCGACGGCCCTATAAGAGCCGCCGCTGAACCTTGCGCATAATTATACGCTGTAATGTCTGAGCCAGCCATGTGTGAACCCCCTTATGGACGGATTACAGTGTTGTAAGCCTGCGCATACAGAATAGTAATCACAGCTACACCCGCGGTGGTCGCTGCGCTGTTTGTAACGGTCAGCTTTAGATCAGCCGTTCCTGTGTTAGCCCACTCCCCTGTACCACCGCCTTGTGTGGTTACAGTCTTGAGCCCCGCAGTTGTACCTGTGGCAAGCGTGTTAAGAATTGTAGATGCCCCGCCAACGGTATCACCAACGCTCAAGTTAGTGGTAGCATTCGCAGCCGTAGACAAGTCTACGATACAATCAATAATCTTGGAGTTTGCTGGAATAACCATGTCGGTTGCGCCTGCTGCAATCGCTCCACCGGAAAGATCCATTGTGTGTGTTTGCATCATTACAACGTAGCCTACGTTAGCGATGTTCTCGCCTACAGTAGTTCCTGTTGTATTTCGGATGTTCCCTGCCCGGATTGGGCCTGAAAAAGTTGAGTTAGCCATGAAGATCTCCTGTCTTGGCAAATGTCAGCCGCACCGTGCGACTGTCAGGGATACCAGAACAATACATGACATTTGAACAAAAAGAAAGGGGCTACCGAAGTAGCCCCAGTCTAACAGGGAGGAGGTATGAAAAGTACCTACCTCAGTAACATAGCACAGTTTAGGCTCCGGGGGAACCGTAAACACAACGTGGGTCTGAGAACCCAAAGCTGTAGCGCTCACGAGCTTTGAACCGCATGTTTCCGGTATCAAAGTCGGCTTCCATGTTTGTTGACAAAGCAGAACGCTCAAAGTGGATCATACCACGAGGTGCGTCAGTCATAACAAAGAAGTGATCCGGGTCAGTGAAGAAGTCGTTGACGGCATAGCCTTCAGGCAACATCCCCATAGACCGGATTGCGTTTGTGTCGTTGTCCGCTGTACCTACGCGTAGGTTTGAAACCATCAAACGCTCTGCAACGAATTGCAGTTGACGTGGGATAAGAAGTTTCGTGCCGCGTAGAGCAACTTTCAAACCGCGCTCATCAACAAAACCAGCGATATTGATAAGGGCATCTTCAAGAGATGTCTCGTTCAAATCTGCTGCTGTTGCTGGAGTGTTGGCAAACGTACCACCGTTAGTAAGAGGGTGGTTAGTTGCACACAATGCAACGCCGTCACCGCCTGCGTTCGCACCACCTGTAAAGGCGTTGTTGAGAACCGCAGCAGCTTTAACCTGCTTTGTGTGTGCCATTGAGCGAGCCAACGCACGAGTGTAACGCGAACCAAGACGATCATACAGATTGTCTTCGATAGCTTCCTCTGTTATAGAGAAGGCCAACGCGATAGTTTCGTGGTTGTAACGAGCAGTGTATGCTTCGTTAGCGTCGTCAAAGTTGACCGCAGAACCTTCCGATTTGGTTGGTGCCGCTCCGAACCCACTCAACATCACTTCCTCTTCGAATGCTCGATCAGAAGATTCTGTTGTGTAGATCTCTGCGTGTTGGTTTTCGTACCTACTGTACTCCATACCGAACAACGCATTGAGGCCCGGTTCTAGCTCTTTCGCTAGTTGTGCGCGAGAAATAGCCATTCTTTAGACCCCCTATACGCCAGTGGTTGACGGAGTACCAGCAACAATCGCGCCATTGGCGGAATTGAAACTGTTATTCAGTCGAACGATTAACGGGATGCCAGCAGCAGTGAAATCGCTGTTCTCCGGGTCGTCTTGGATACCGACGATACGAAGTTGCAATGCTGCGGTGGCGGCGATTGTGCCGACAGCTAACTTAGCGGACGAGATACCTGTGGCTGTTACGCCAGATGTAGCTGTTCCAAAGTTTGCATTTGCAAACACATGACCGCGAGCAGTTGCTTCACTGGTTAATGAGGCGTCTGATGCGATAATAAATGTCTGCATTGGGTTGTCATACACGAAGGCTACGACGGGATGATTAGAATCCGCGCCAGAACCGGGCCAGTGATTTGAGAAAATCTTCTCCCCAGTGGTAGACGAAACGTATTCGCAACCCCAGAAAACACCTAATAAACCTACGGTTCCACCAGCAGCCGCGCCAACAATATCAATAAAGCCTGTTGACAGCGGAATTACGGGAGAACCTTGGTAAATCGCGTTTGTGTTCCCATAGGCGATGCGATACTCGGTCATACCAGTGGTGTTTGCAGCCTGACCGACTACACCAATCGGACGAAGTCCGAAGGCACCGTTAGTATTTGCCATAGTAGCAATCCTTCTATAAGTTAATCGGAGTCTCTACGAGATCCCCCGAATGATACACGACTACGCCTATCGTTACTGATAGGCATGGAAGGATGTGACTCCTTCATAAGATCCTGATCAACGGCAGTCATTTGTTCGCGGGTTCTGCCCCCGTAATATGCAGTTCTTTCTGCTACTGTTTCTTCAGGTATACGGCACAACATCAATCCGCCTTGACCAATCACCCCCTCATAACGACCATCGTCAATAGTCGGGGCTTCATAATTAGGATACTCATCTTTACGGACGGGTTCCCATCCTTCTCGCAGCTTGGCGTTGACATTCATTTTGTCTTCTTCGCCGCGCATTGAAACGCGTATCCAACGATGCACATATCCATCTGGTGGAGTAGGTGCCTCAAGGTGACTGGGCGGTGCCCATGGTTTTCTGCGCGATTCTGTTTCTCGCGTATTATTTTTGCGGGGTGTTCTGTCAGCCATGATCTCAATCCTTTACAAATTTAGCGTATTCTTCAAGTGGAACGCCAAGCGACTTTGAAATCGCGACTTGAGAAGGCGTCAGTTTCACCGACCTGCGCCCCGATTTAGTGCTGCGGGATGCGGAAGAAGCAGCGGATGCGACCTGACTTCTTTCCCCCGTTTTCTTAGCCGTCTGAAACTTGTGTGGAAACTCCACACGCAACCGACGATCTATTTCAGTATAATACTCATTGCTCTCCGGGTCAAACCCCTCATCTTCGATAAGGGTAGCGTGGATAGCATATGTGGCAGAAGTAAGCATTCGATCAGACCCAAACCACTCGTTCTTCTGCGCCCAAGCCTCGGCTTTAGGATCTGGTTTTGGAGGAGGTGGGGCAGAAGGAGCAGCTTGCTGCTGGACGGGCTGTTTTGCCTCGCGCTCTACCCTAGCTTTAGCCTGCCTATGGCGTTCCATTTCAGAGTTCAACCGAGAAAGTTTTTCTTGAGCTTCCAGTTGTTTGTCACTGTCGCCTCGGTCCGCAGCATCTTTGTACGCTATCTTTGCCGCGCTCATTTCGATGTTAAGACGGTTCCCGTACTCTTGGACATAACCTCGGTCCAAAAGTTTTAAACGGTCCTTCATCTTCTTGTTTTCTTCCATCAACTGAGAAGTCAGGCGAAGCGCTTCCTGTTTATCGCGCTCTTCCTTACGGTACTTATCTGTTAATTTCTTGATTCGATTCTGAACGTTTTTACTGTAATCGGTAAGCTCTTCGTCAGAACCTGTGTTTTCAGATTCTTCTTCCACAATTACTTCTGGTTGATCTTCTACAGGTTCAGCAGATTGGACTTCCTCTTCTGAAGCCTCGTCCTCAATGACTACCTCAATCTCTTCTTCAATTTCTTCAGACGTGTTTGACATCATCGGGCTCCAATATTGTTGCAATCACCTCGTCATCGTTAATGATGCGAACTTCTCCCCCATCGATCTTAAATCGAGAACCAGAATATCGACCAATGCAAACCCACTGTCCCTCCTCACACCAAGCAGAGCCGTACTTTTTATCGCTATAAGCCAGTGGTCCCAGTTTAAGAACATATGCTACAACTGTAGCAACAGTTTCTCTTTCCCGAACCTCGTCGGGAAGGTGCAATCCGCCTTTTGTTTTCAGAGTACCTTGATACGGCATTACCAATATTCGCCATCCTGTGGGCTGTGGTAATCGTTCAAGAAGGGATTTATCAAGAAGCGAAGGCTCTAGCACTCGGTCTTGATTATCTACATACGCGCTACCAACCTCAGAAGAAGCAGACGATGAGTCCACCTTTTCTTTGTTCATTTTCTGCGCGACATGATCAGGAAGATATAATGTCTTCGACATCGTCAGCGTTATTCTCCAGCAAGGACTTTATTTCTTCTCTGGCAAAAGAGAGTCCCCGTACCTCTCCCACCATCATCTTATAAGTCTCCCAGTCTTTGGCAGACCCGTTGACTAATGAACGCCCAATATCATTTTCACGCTCTCTCAACAACCTATACACATGTTTCGCAAAGTCAACAACATCCATTATAGGTTATCCCTGTATTCCTCTTGTAAGTCGGATGTAATCGGACCACCCTCTACCCACTCGCTACATGTGCTTTCGCTCATACATGAAAACTTTAGCAATTGGCAATACCCAAGATCCCCAGAGTCGTCTCCAATGCAAGCAAGCATGTCCTCTGTTTGATTATACATTCCACAGTTTCCGCACTCCTCGTCTGTAGTGGCGGGGCCGTAGTTGTATTCTGCAATCGCAATGTCTTTGTTTTCTTGGTTTAACTCTTCATCTTGCGTTGGGAGCGGACAACTCTTGCCGTCGTCATCGCTCTCCATTTTATCTACAGGCATTCCGTCAGGAAGCACACTGATCATAATTGTTGTCATTAGTAGCACTTTCCACGTTTGGGGTTATCACGGACATCGGCAGCGCGAACTTCGCCCCCTGATCTAAAGCTGCCCTCAAAGTTCTCAAGAGTTCCCTTACCATTTTTACGGGTACTAAACATGGGGGGTAACATTCTATTGGGCGGCGGTTTTCCAACAGGCAATTTCTTGGTGCCTAGTTTTTTAGACATGTTTCTTTTGTACGGCATTTGAAAGGTTTTTGTACCACCCATCGAAGTGGGCATGTCCGGATCGTTGGGTATCTTTGGGGTCTTTGGAGCGACCTTACCACCGCGTCTATATTTTTCTTCATCCATGTCCTCAAAGATCTCCGGATTTTTACGCAGAAGTTTTTCTACCTCTTGCGACATAAATTGTTGTTTGCCAGCATTTAAACTTTTAGTGCCGCCCATAGCCTCATATGCAGACTCGCCTTCCATAAAACGACGTAGTTGCTCTTTCGTAAACGACTTCTTTTTCTTTTTAGCCATCTAAAAGCTCCAGTGCTTTCTCAAGAGTTTCTTTGTTACGACGAGACCAACCTTTGCCGTATACCGCATAGTCTTTTAGAGAGCGGTAAAAACCTTCACGCCCGTCGTAGTATTTGTGCAAGATGTCTTTTGGATCGAAGTCATGCACTGCTGCTACGGTCTTTGGGCCAATGGCCCCATCTGCGGTCGCCCCGACCACGCGCTGTAATATTTTAGCTGCACGTCCCGGCCCGGCATTCACACAAAGGTCCACGCAACTAACGTCAACGCCCGAAGGGAGATCGTCCCCCTTGACCGCATCCCAGTAGTTTTTCTTGTACAAAGGTTTCACATCGTCTTTCGTCAGCTTACGCATAACGTCTTTCGGGGCAGGCTTGCCAGTGTATCGCGCCCAGTTGTACGCCGTAACACCCAGCATGGTACTGCCATCATTTCCGTGACCATCACCTTTTTTGTTTCCAGAATCCCTAGTGTCATCCGTAAATCCACCTTCGTGATGAATCAGCATTTCAAAAAACGCTTCCCAGTTCTTTTTCATGTCACTTCCTTTTAAAAAATGATTGCGCCCCGCGCACACCAAAACTGGCTGAAATTGCAATTCCAAGGCTATAAAAATACCAGTCCGGTGCCTTGTTAAGCTGCTCAAACCCACGATCAACCCAACCTTCCGCGCCCGGAATCCAACATAAAATCAAGGGGATAGACAAGATAATTACAAAATATTCGTCCTTCCAGCTTGTTTTTGCGCCTTCAGCCATGACTCGTTCCCAGTCGGCAACGCTTGTTTCTTTTGACAATAATATCTGGGCCTTCGCCTTCGCCTCGGTTAACTTTAGCTCCGCCTCTGCGGACTGTTTATCTGCTTTGCCTTGTAGCCAACTACCCGCAAGATTTGCTAACGGCCCTAATGCAGCGGTAAAAATACTCATTTCTCAGACCCCAGCCAAACGGCGAACGCTCCTGTAAGCGCCCCAGAACAAATTGATATCATCGCACTTTGTTGCGTTGACAAGTCGTCAAGGCTCATCCCCCACTCTAAAACGCGAATGTACATTACCGTCATCACCAACATCATCAGACGTGGCATGATCTTCCAAGCAAGAACTTTTTCCATGTTACACCTCTATGTTTAACTTCGTTCCCTGCGGCCTGTCCGCATTAGTCTTGCGGCCAAACCTATCATAAGTTTCCCCCAAGTCAAAACGCTGCTTTGCCAAAGCCTCTAAGTGGCTGTGGTTGACCCTGTGTTCCTTCTCCACCCGCTGCTCCACAAGGTGCGTTTCTATGCGCTCACGAGCCCGTGTTTGAGCGTGTATGTCACTGCCTACATTAAAAGGCATATTTTGACTTACACCCCGAACGCCATCTGCCATTAGATTTTTCCTTGTTTTGCTAAAATGACAACAACAGTGATCCCCAACATTATTGCTACAATAACCGTAGAACCTCCATAAATAACTATACGCTCAACCATCTTTGCTTTGCGCTTCCGCTCTGCTTCTGCTTTTGCCTTGCGGTCTTTCCTAGCTTGTACACGTATAGCTTGCAATTCGCCCCACGCACTAAAACCTCTGGTTGAAATAACAATCTGACGAAGCTCCTCCTCCGCATCTTTGGCCCTTTGTAAATTCACAAACGTCTCCATCGCATTTTCATCCGATCCTGAGAACAAGCTGTTTTTCTTTTTTTCATGGGCAGCGCGTAAATCATCCACCCCGTCAAAAAATTCACCAATTTGCTTGGTTACATTAACGAGTTCCCTGCCTGCGGAAACCGCGGATTTTACCGCCGCGAATGCTGTAAATGGATCCATCATGTTACACGAAAGCTCCTTGGACAATAATACTCGGGGCTAACGCGGTACACACGTTTGGGGTACTCGTTACGACACTGGTAGTGACACGCTTTATAGAACCAGCTACCGTACCCGTTCACAAAAACGTGCCCGTATCCTACGAATACAAGCACACACAACACTAGAACACTCCGACAAACCTCTGAGGTCGGGCTATCGGACTAAACCTTTTATTAACCGTACCGCCAGAAGAATATTTACGTTTACCCGCTTTGCTTAAAGCAATAGCAACCGCCTGTTTTTGCGGTTTTCCAGCAGCCATTTCTGTCTTGATGTTTTGACTGACAACACCTTGTGATTTGCCTGATTTTAAGGGCATTATCCCCTCCGTTGCATAGCCATTTGCTGGATCTCAGCATTAACAGCAATCCGCTCTCTGTTAACCGCATTGCGGTCATCGGCAATCTCTTCCTGCAAGTCCATGCGAGCGTTGTCTAAACGATCACGCTGCTCGACCTTGTTCATCTCTAACTCAAGTTTAGCAGCATCATTCACGGCATCCTGCCCTTGTTTCTGCTTACGCAACTCTAGCTCCTGCATCCGAATAGCTACTAACGGATCAGGCTCGTTCGGGTTCTCAGGCATTAAACGAGCCATTACGTCCGCCATAATCTTCTGTTGGTACAGTACGACTAGGTTCTCAACTTCCTGTTGATTCTGCAAGTCTTGCTGCAATTGTTTTTCATACTCTTGCACCGATCCTTGGCTGACCGCGCCTACATTTGCCATCATCTTAGCCCCGCTTAACGCTTGCTTGACCTCGTCCATAGCCTGCTTCTTCGCAAGCATACTGACGTGCTCCTGAATATGAGACATAAACGATCCCATGATCTGTGGAGACGTTGCCACGATAGGCGTCTTCATAAACATAATGTGGATCTCGATGTGTACTTCGTGATTCTGCTCTGGGAATGCGCGTAGAATTTCGCCCATAAGAGCTTTGGCATTCTCCATGGCGGGATCCATCGGTTGAGGTTCTTGGGGTGGGGGCAAGATCTCATCAATGTTCTGGACCTCAAGCGCTTGGTACATCCTACGGTATGCAGCGTGAAGGTTGTGCATCTGTGGATTAGACTGAGCCAGTTGGAGTTGAGTCTGAGCCAGCGTAACGCGTTGCGCCATGGAGAATATGTTCGGATCACTGACAGGCAAGACATCAATCTTGTCGTCGAAATCCTGTTGCTTAATCGCAGCCGAACCACCCGCAACCTCATATGGGTATTCAGGAGGCATGTTTTCTTTAAAAATGCGAGCTAATAAACGAAACTCAGTCTTTTGCGAATAGTGCAAACGTTTGTGGATCGCGGACATAACCTTCATGCCACGTTCCAACATCGCTACTGTCGTACCAACAGGCGTTTCTCCGCTCATGTTGTTTATTTGCTGATCAGCGATAGAAATGAACCTACGTCCATCCTCGATCAAACCACCCAGCAGTTGCGCCAAAGTCCCCGAAGGTTCTTTGTATGGCAATGGGATTAATGAGTCCCGTATGTTGCCACCGGGCGCATCTATGTCCCGCCATTCCCCGGGTTGCAAAGGCTCATCATCGTTCCGAACCCGAACCCCTCTCGCCTTGAATCCTGCTGGGAGATTCGCCAAAGTTCCCGCATCAATAAGTTGACGTAGAATACTTGTAGCGGCACGACCAAGGCCCCCTATCATGTGGATCAAACCAAAACCGTAAAACCCTAGACCCGGTA
>Ga0208134_1000054_pt1 | contig 58322 bp, 63 predicted proteins | sample VirMetDEL_Mar_31_FD_184515 | JGI IMG/M metagenome (GOLD analysis project Ga0208134, IMG submission 184515) | Aqueous microbial communities from the Delaware River and Bay under freshwater to marine salinity gradient to study organic matter... | ecosystem: Environmental > Aquatic > Marine >...
GGAGAACACCATGGAACCTTTTTCAACAATTTACATCTTGGCTACATCTGTAGTGACGATCTGTTCGATCGTCGCCAACTACACTGACACACCCAAAGATGACGCCATCGTAGCCAAAGCCTATAAGGTAATGGAAACATTCGCATTCTTGCGAAATAAAGCAAAAGACTAAAATGTAGGAGATACGATGGACATGGGCTTATTGTGGAGTGGAGTGCTTACCGTCATTCTAGGAGTGATAAGCTGGGCACTGCGCAGTTTCCTAGCCGAGATGCAGCGAATCCAGATCCTACTCAACAGAACCCGAGAAGAGATGGCGCGCGAGTATGTCACTAAAGCTGAGGTTAACACCGACATAGATAGGGTGCTGGATCGTCTGGATCGATTAGACGAGAAGCTAGATCGCCTCATGGCCCGATAATGGGGGACGTTAGCATACTTGAAATAATTCCAGCAATTTGGCCCATCGCAGTGGGCTTTGTTGGTTTGATTTTCTGGCTGGCGAAGAGCTACGCGGACATCGAGACTCTTAAAGAGAAAGTAAAAGTCCTCTACGACCTGTACAATAAAGACAAGAAGTAAGCAATCTGGAGTTGATATGAGTTTAAAGCGCGACGAATGGCCAGCTAAAGCGATTGGATTTATGGCTGATGAAGTTATCGAGATGGCTCAAGAGATCCGTAAGATCTGCAATACCGCGATGGTGCCAAGCCCTGACCCGGAAGCCCATGTGCGTTTCACCGGTGGATCTAGTCTCCATTGTGTCGGCGCTGACGGCGGACTCAAATCGCAGGCCACAGATCTGTTCCTGCTCGACAATTCAGCATCCGCAAGGGTCTGGGCAGCAGTTCAATCTGTCGCAGGTGTTGGTGGCTTTGGTATGTATTTTGACACGCATCTTGGTGGCGAGAAACAGGTGCTAATCCACGTTGATACTCGTACCGAACGGTTACTGTGGCTGTGCCCAGATGAGCCTAAGCGCAGATACGTTTATTACAATAACAACCCAGTTTATTTCCTGAATCTGTTATCTAAAGAGCTGGCCAAGCTATGATACTGACCGGCCTTGAGGCGTTTGTCGACGGCCCCCACTTTGAATTGCGAGGATGCTGATGAAAACCTTAGTAACTGCACGAGACGTTGACTCCGGTGTCGAACCGACCCACACGATAGAAGTTATCTGTGCGAACTGCGAATACGACCTAGATGAATCTGAGATATCAGCCGATACTTGTGCTGATTGCGGGCAACCGCTTAATTTAAAGCAGAGTGTGACCCTCGCGATTACCTCTCTCCCGCCAATATTTGGCGACGCTACGTAGGTGCCCCCATGCCTCTTCAAAAGATACTATTTAAACCCGGTGTAAACCGGGAACGTACCAGCTACTCCAACGAAGGTGGTTGGTATGAATGTGACAAAGTTCGGTTTCGTCAAGGCTTACCAGAGAAAATTGGTGGTTGGGAGCGTATATCGAGCACTACCTACCTAGGCGTATGTCGGTCTTTGTGGAATTGGGTTACGTTAGGTAGCATTAACTTACTCGGTGTGGGTACCAACCTAAAGTTTTACTTAGAAGAGGGCGGCGGCTACAACGACATTACACCGCTACGCGCCACTACCGCTGCGGGGGATGTAACCTTTGCGGCTACAAATGGTAGCGCGGTACTGACTATATCCGATGTTGGACATGGAGCTACCGCAGGAGATTTTGTTACTTTCAGTGGCGCAGTGTCTCTCGGGGGTAACATTACCGCAGATGTGCTCAACCAAGAATATCAAGTTGATGCGCTAATCGACTCCAGCAGCTACACAATAGTAGCGGTAGCTACTGCGAACGGGTCTGACGTAGGCAACGGTGGGAGTTCAACAGTAGGCGCGTACCAAATCCATGTCGGTGCTGCATACGCAATCCCACTTTCTGGTTGGGGCGCGGGTACTTGGGGCGGCGGCGTTTGGGGTACGGGACTGGTATCAACAGAGAGTATCCGCCTGTGGAGCCAAGCTAACTTTGGTGAGGATCTAATCTTTGGCCCTCGTGGTGGTGCCATGTATTATTGGGACGCGACGGCAGGTACAGGATCTCGCGCGACGCTTCTAACAGGTTCTGATGTTCCGGTAGCCCAGAACATGATTGAGATTTCTGACATTAGTCGGTTTGTGTTCGCTTTTGGGGCGAATGAGATTTCTTCTGCTACCATAAACCCAATGCTTGTGCGCTGGTCGGACCAAGAAGATCCTACAAACTGGACCCCCGCAGCGACAAACCAAGCAGGTAGTATAGTTTTATCGCGGGGCACGATGATCGTGGCCGCCAAACAGTCGCGCCAAGAGATCCTTGTTTGGACTGATTCTGCTGTATACTCCTTACAGTACGTAGGAGCACCTGTTGTTTGGGGCGCACAATTAGTAGGAGAGAACATATCCATAGCGAGCCAGAACGCTGTAGCCTATGCCAACGGTGTTGCTTATTGGATGGGTAAAGATAAGTTCTACAAGTACGATGGGCGTACCCAACCACTACCTTGTGACTTGCGTAGACATATATTCTCTGACTTTAACATTCAGCAGTACGACCAAGTATTTGCCGGTACTAACGAGTCTTTCCACGAGGTTTGGTGGTTCTACTGTGCCACAAACCAGACCGATATTGGTAAGTATGTAGTATACAACTACATGGAAAATACATGGTATTATGGCACTATGTCTCGTACAGCGTGGCTAGATTCTGGATTGCGGTCCTTCCCGCTTGCTGCTACCTATAGTAGTAATCTGGTTAACCACGAGTCAGGAACCGACGATAACGAAACGGCTACTACGCTACCAATTGCAGCGTCAATATCCTCATCGCAGTTTGACTTGGGTGATGGGCACCAGTTTTCCTTTGTATGGCGTATACTGCCCGACGTTACGTTCGTAGGTTCTACGGCGGCGGCTCCCGCAGCTACCATGACTTTGCTCCCGTTAGCGAACTCAGGATCAGGGTATAACGACCCGCTATCGCAGGGGGGTAGTAGTTCTGGCACCGTAACACGTAGTACTGTGTTACCGATAGAACAGTACACAGGGCAGTTGAACACGCGTGTACGTGGTAGGCAGCTTGCAGTCAAGATCGAGTCTACTGGGCTGGGCGTTACATGGCAGTTCGGCACACCTCGCATAGATATGCGACCGGATGGGAGACGGTAATGGCGATAGATAACACGCAGTACGATGTCCCGTTTCGTGCCCCGGCGCTACCATACCCACCACAAGCGTACGACGCGAGGTCGTTCGAAGAGTTTAACAAAGTGCTGCGTATATACTTTAACCAGCTCGACAACGCATTGAGAAACGCCATGGCATGTCAAGTACCCTACAGCCTCCGAGTATCCCAAGGGCAAGTCGCCGGGGCCTCCACACTGTATAAATTTGGATTTAACTCTGATATTAACGGGGTTGAAGAAACTATCTGGTCCTCTGGGGGCAATGTACCATGGCCTACAGCGGCGTTTACTGCCTATATAGTTAGTAGTAACACCGCAGATAACGGTGTTACTAATACAGGTGCACAGACCGTACAGGTCGAAGGGCTTGATGCTGATTACAATATTAAGTCTGTCTCTGTAACGCTTAACGGTACGTCCGCTGTAGCTATATCAGGTACGTGGATACGTATTAACCGGGCGTACGTCACGCTATCAGGTACCGGTGGCACTGCCGCAGGCACTGTGAGTATCCAAAACCAAGCAGCAACTGTGACCTATGCAGATCTAGCGGTGGGCAACCAGACTCAGATGGCGGCATACACTGTCCCCGCTGGGTACACGTTGTACTTAGACGACATTAGTTTTACCGCTGCATTGGGTATACAGTCTAAAAACGTGACCGCCAAGTTCGTACTTCGAAAATTTGGTTCCAACACGTTTACTACGGGGGAAATCAGAACATTGCAGAGTAACGAACTAGTAACGTCGTTTCCGTACCCCCTCGCTATACCAGAAAAAACAGATGTAGAGTGCCGGGCATTTTCGGATACTAGCAACGTCGAAGTAAGTGCGTCCTTTCAAGGTATTTTAATCGCTAACTAGGTATGGCGCAAAGTTGCACCTGCTAATGTTTTGTTTATACTAGAAAGCCCCTATTAGCAGGTGCGACAACATGACTAAATCGTTTGATTTCCTTGAAGTATTCAACGCTGTATCAGCGGCGCAGAAAGCAGTCACGGCAGATTATATTGTGGCCGAATCCCTTGATGTACCTATAACTGAAGACGCGACAAACCTCGACAGCCTAGATGTCACATTGATCTTCTTCGTACTAGGCGAAGCCTATGGTATTCCCGGAGGCGAGGAGATGGATGCGCTTTGGCCGATTAGCTCAATTGGTGCGCTGAATACCTTCTTGCAAGAGTACAAAACTAAAGACCCCGAGAGCGAATACGACAATGTTAAAGCCTTAGTTAAGGACTTATCATGATATACCTCACGAAATGCAATACCGTATGCACTACAGAAACGAAGCTTATCGCGGACATTCCACACCCTCAGCATGCGCATATAATCCCTGAGACATTTAGACGCGCTAAAAGCGGGATGAAGTACCCACCCCATACGCTTCTTGAAAGTCTGGTCGATGAAGACACCATTAGCTACGTACGAGACAACCCCGTGCAAGGTAAGACTGGGTTTATATTCGCTGCGGGTAACCAAGGCTGGATGGGTAACAACGGACGGTATGACAAGAATCCTGAAGCTGAACTGCATTACAAAGTAAAAGTACCCTTTATAGTCCTAACCAACATATATGCTGGCCGTATCGCCAGTATGTTCGGGGTACATGACCATGTGTCAACAGACGCTAGCGCCTGCGCTTCCAGCTTAAAAGTCCTCATGGATGTACAGAACCTGATGAACAATTTCGGGTTTGACCGCGTTATCGTGCTTACTGGGGAAGATGCCGTTAACAACCTGACGCTAGGGTTCTTTGGCGAAGCTGGAGCGAGTCTACAGTATAAAGACGAGACCGAACGACAGCCGTCGGCTTTTGACACTACAAACCAAGGGTTCTTTCTGGGGCAGGGTGCGGCGTTAGCTATATTTGAGAAGGAACACCCCGGAATGACTACGCCGATGGCTAAATTTCTAGGGGCCTACACCTCCGCAGAGGACAACACAAACCCGTTAGGACAAAGAGCGGATGGATCGGGTTTTAGTAAAGCTATCGAAGGTGCATTATTTGTAGCCAAAGCACACCAAAATGAAGTAAGATTGGTGAAGACGCATGGAACTGGTACTCCAGTCAACAATGCTGCGGAAAAATCGGCACTATTGAATAGCTTAGACGAGTTTATTGCAACATCGTATAAACCTCGTATTGGGCATACTATGGGTGCGAGCGGCTTATTGGAGACTGGATTGTTATTAAAAGACCTGAAAAAAGGCTATGTGCCTAAAATCCTTAACAGAACGCAGGATGACCCTGTGTTCCTGTCTGCTGATGCCCCCGCTCCCGGAGGGCTAATGCTCAGTCTCGCCGCCGGTATGGGCAACATCTACTCCGCTGCCGTGTTTTCGCCGGAGGTAAGCGCATGAACCTCATAGATAGTGATGAAAAGCTACTAAAAGGCCCTGAAATTATTACCGGTGCTGTACACAATATGCCCGATATGGGGGTACCCTTGCAAAGTGTATTAGCAGTTATAGCGGGGGAAACAACGCTCCCAAATACAGACATAGTTCAGGTAGGGAATACAGTATTCTTAGCGCAAGTGGGTAAGGGGGAGAACCAACACAAAGTAGTAGGTAGAGCGTTCAATATGGACACTGGACGAAACTTTGTCAAGAACGGGTTCAAGTACTTTAACTACCTACAGCAAAAAGGGTATACGCACTATTCGACTACCTTTAATAGCCCTGTGTTTTTAAACGCGTTTAAGATTTTCCAGCGCCGTGCAAAACAACAGGACACTGAGATTTATATAGGCGTAGTCGCTAAAGGCACTACGATGGACAAACACGTGGTCTACATGCGCTTAGGCAAAGAACCGTTAACCCGAGGATTATAAATGGCCGCCGTAGTAGACGCCGTAGTCGACGTAGCAGAAGTTGCTGTTGATGTAGTAGTCGACGTAGTAGAAATTGCTGCTGACGCAGTACGATTCGTAGCTGAAGAAGTCGCTGTTCCCATTGTCGAGACGATAGGTAACGTTGTGAAGCCTGTTGTAGAGGCCGTTGCGTGGGTAGGCGACACGCTTATCGGCAAACCGGTAGAGTGGGTAGTTGACGAGATCATCGCACCGGTCGCGGATTTTACGTCAGCAACAATCCAAGCAGCCCTAGACGATCCACTAGTTACGATTGCCAAAATAGCAGCTATGACTACGGGCAACGCTTGGGCAATACCCCTAATCGACGGTGCAAAAGCTGCTGCTGACGGGGAAGAGTTTAGTGAAGTACTGAAGACTGTAGCTATATCATACGCAGTCGGTAAGGTTGGCGCGACTGCGGCTAAAGTTGGCAGTAACGTTGCGGGTGCGGTTGGCGGTGACTATGTTGGTAAAGAACTAGTTACTAGTATCGTTTCAAAGGGCACCAGTAACGCCGCAGTGGCGGTTCTCTACGGTGAAGATCCGATGGAAGCCTTCGTAAAGGGCGGCCTAGATGTGGCAGTGTCCGCAACTATGGGTTACATCGGGGAGAAGAACGGGTCTAGTGAATTTTTTGAGGCTAATCCGGGACTAAAAGCGGTTCCGAACATTACCAGTAAAATTGTGCATGCTGGTATAGTAGCCGAGCTTACGGGGCAAGAAATAACTGGTGAGATGCTAGCGAATGCGGCGGCGAAAGGTCTCGTCACTACTAATCTAGTGACCGGCCTGATGGCTGAAGATAGTACGCTTACTGACCGGGATATTGGATACATCACCACTGCACTTCAGCGCACTGTAACGATGGCCTTCGATGGCACCAGCGGTGAGGAAGGGCTTGCAGCGTTTAACGGTATGATGAGCGCGTATGGTACCGAGGCTATGCACGAGGCTATTGACAACTCTAGCTTCGGTGATGCAGTCAACACCTCGATGGACAAGCTGACGGGCGACTATGAGAAGGTAGAAAAAGCCGCTGACAACCTCGACGATGCAGTTTTAGCCCGTGATAACGCCGTTAAATCATACGAATGGTTAGTTGATGACCTTAATGGGGATATGGACGACCTGAAAATTAAGCGTGCAGAATATGAAACTGCTTTCGCTGCGTATCAAGCGGCAGAGGGCGGCGGGAACACTACGGCAGAGTTTGAAGCTGCGGAGAAAGAGTACTTAAAAGCGGAAGCAGCGGTTGAGAAGAAGCATACCGATTACGCGCCACAGCTCGAAAGCTATAAGAAAAAAATAACTACTGCGCAAGATGACTTTGTAGGTTATGAGAAAGACTACGCCGACGCAGTGGCAAACTTGTCAGTTAGTTCTGAGCGGCTTAACGAAGATCTATCGTCTGCGTACGCTGAGGCAGACCGTGCAGTTGTAGAAGTAATGGCTCCCGATTTCAACGAAGCCGAATATCGCAAAATCAATAACATTCCTACGGACCAGAGCGCCACTGCGCACTACTTAACGACCGGGCAGCACGAATCCGTGTATGTTAACGACGCGCAGTACGATCAGGCGATGACGGAAAAACGTCAGATAGCGCTAACAAACGTTTTTGCAGCCGCAGGGGTAGATCCTAGCCTTCTAACTAAGGCGCAGCTAAAAGCTGTTTCAGACAATCTCGCTAGTACTTATGACACCCCAGAAAAGCTTGATGCCTTTATAGCTAACCCATCCCCGGTGGCAGTGCCAACACCATCGGCAAATGCTGTTGTTAACGAAGCTACACTTTCAGAAGGCACGACTTGGAAAGACGTATCCGATGGTAAGGCTGCCGTCGTGGTTGATGAAGACGGTAACCGCGTGTGGAAAGATCTTTCTGCAACTACCGAAAGCTGGGATCCCAAGAAAGGAAAGCTTACAACTACGCGGTATTACGATGATGAATCTAACACATACAAAGAGTTTGTTAGTAGTTCCGCAGACTTCACATTAGAGAACCTCGCGACAGGTCTCCCGTCAGGTATAACAGGTAAATACGATGCCGCAACGGGGAAAACAATTCTTAGTGGCCCCGACGGTAGTTTTGCCGGTGAGTTTAGCGAGTATAACTACACAGGGATAAACCAGTTAAACGCCGTAGAGACGTTAGAGATTGTTAAAGACCATGGTGCCGACATGGGCAAAACTGGTTTTATAATCGACTTTGTAACTAAGGCGCTGAACTCCTATAAAGAGACAGGTGACGAAAACTGGACCAACACTGCGGCTAACATAGTTAAAGCGGCAGGTTCAACGCTTAATACATTTAACGGCGTCGTAGCGCTCATCGGTATCGCGCCGCCAGACACTGCACTCGCTAAATTTGCAGAGACGTTGACTGCTCTTGGAGAGGACGCCAATACCCCGGCATACAAAGCAGGTATAGCCGACATGGATAAGATGATGGCGGTAGAGACAGATCCTGACGCCCCTTGGCAAGACCGTGCAATAGCGAAAATGAAGGCTATTGGCGGGGCGATCGCGGAACAACCGGGGTTGTTCTTCGCGGAATACATTCTGATAGAGTCGGCGGAAGAAATCTTACCACTAGTAATAGGTGGGGGCTTTTCCCTCGCGGCTAAGGGCGCGGCACGTTTCGCAGGTGCTAGTGCTGCGATGGCCAAGTCAATGGGTAGTAAAGCTGGTCTGAATGCATCACTTGTTACAGACATAACTGAGAGTTTTGGTGGTGCTGCCAGTGGTGCTTACGATTCCGCTTTAGAAGTTGCCCAGAAATCAGGCATGTCTGACTTAGAAGCCAAAGCGTATGCACTAGATATAGCGTTTGAGGCGGGGATAGTACAGTCAGTCGTAACGCTGGGACTGGCCGGTGTTGGTGGTCAGGCACTTGAGAAAGCCGTCCTTGGCAAACGTGCGCCTAAGGAGGCAGGTACTAGCCCCCTAGTTAAGTTTGTAGATGCAATTGCTGACCCCTTTGAAGTCTTTTACAAAGAGGGTATTTCAGAAGGTTTTGAAGAGGGTCTTGCCAGCACATATGTTGAGGGGAAGTTATTACATCTTGACCCAGAACGTGATGTACCCGGAAACATAGCCGCTGCGTCGCTTATGGGCCTACTTATTGCCAGTCCCGTATCAGGGGGTGCCTATGGAGTAAGTAAGGCCGGAGAGTTTGTATCTGTTACAAAGAATGCGGCTGGGGAGTACGTATCGAATACAGGCGAGGTAGTAACTAAGCAAATCGTAGAGGCTGCGGGATATATAAAGAACTCAGCGGGGGAAATCGTAGCTTCGACAGGCGACATGCTATCTAACGCTATCGTAACTCTCAACCCAAAAGTAAATGCGCTTGTAAAAGCTACCTTAGACGCTGGTTCGACAGCGGCCTCTAAAGCAGCAGCTAAAACAAAACTGGCTGCGCTTGGTGTTAGTGACTACGTATTCAATAACATAATGAACATCGTTGACAACAGCCAGTACACAAGCACTGCTGAGTCGTACGACGCGTTCACAACCGCAAATCCAGACTTTTCCCCCTCACAAACAGACATTGATGCCCTTGTAGGGTTCACTAGTGATAGTGAGCGTGCAACTAGTGTAGAGACTTATATTGACCCGCTGTATACCGATTCGGCAGAAGCAGCTAGTTTGTTCATGGATACCTTCGGGTATAGTGCAACAGAAGCCGAAATCGAACAGTTCGTAGGTCAGACCCCTGAGACCGAGGTTGAAACGGCTATAGAAGCCTATGTTGACCCAATACAGACGACTGAAGCAGAAGCTCGTGCGTTCTTTGCTGCGCTAGGATTCGAGCCTACCGACGCTGATGTCGCTAAGTTTGTAGGGCAGAACAGCGAAGCCGAGTCGGAGGCTGCTATCGGTGCCTTTGTTGACCCTCGCCAGACGACTGAAGCTGAAGCACAAGCGCACTTTGACGCCCTAGGGTATGATCCTGCGGCTGACGAACTTGCTAAGTTTGTAGGTCAGGGCGATGCAGACTTTCAAACTACTACCGAAACCAATGTGGACGCGTACGTTGACCCTCGCCAGACGACTACTGAAGAAGCACAAGCGTTCTACGATGCCTTGGGGTACGAAGCAACAGAGACTGAGATTGCTAATTTTGTAGGTCAGAAAGACGAAAAGGATCAGGAAGCGGCGATCGCTGAGTACGTTGACCCTCGCCAGATAACAGAAGCGGAAGCTACGCAGGCTCTGAAGGATCAGGGTCTAACCGACCCAACAGCCGAACAAATTGCGGAATTCATAGGGCAAGGAGAGGCAGACTTTGAAGCCTCCCAACGAGCTGACATGATCACGTTCGCTGATCCGCTGGTCACTGACTACGATGAAGCGAAAAAATACTTCAACGACCTAGGCTTTACACCTACCAAGGCGCAGATTGACCAGTTCGTCGGGGCTACCTCAGAAGCTGAGCAGCAAAAAGCAATTGCAGCCTTCGCTGACCCACTCTACACCGATGCAGGTGAGGCGAGAGAGTTCCTAGAAGCTCTGGGATACGATCCGACTGATGCTGAGGTTGCTCGTTTTGTAGGACAGGTTAAGGAGACACAGCAACAAGAAGCCGTAGATACGTACGTCGATCCCCGCATGGTCACTGACGAAGAAGTTACGGCGGCATATGCTGCGCTTGGCCTACCTCGACCCGCAGCTGAAGATATAGAAGCGCTTATCGGGCAGTATATGGAGACCGATCTGGCGGGACGGGCTGAAGGTAACCTACCCACTGCACGATATAACTCTATCATTGCCATTATTGACGAGATGGGTGTGAGCATGGCAGGGGAAGGCGGTCTTTCTCCAGAAATGCAAGAATCGCTAAATATTATCAAACAGACCATGATCGATTCTCTCGGTGATTCTGGGCTTGCGGTTGCTGCGATTGACCAGTCTGTTGGAAGGCTCAATACCGCTATTGGTGCGGCGGCTACTGGGGGTACTGATACGGATGCTCTGTACGAGTCTATCGATAGTGCAGTTCAGGCTTTGCGTGACGCTGGTCTTACTGACGCACAGGTTGCAGAAACTATCAGTGAGACCTTTACAGACTTTAGGGACTCTGGTAACGATGTATCTGGCTTAGCGGACATTTATGGTGACCCGGCAGATGGTGAAACCGCGTCTACGGGGCTGTATAACTTCCTCGACGATACTATCGCTAAAGATCCAAACGAAGCTCCTGATGCCGATCCTGATGCCGATCCTGATGCCGATCCTACTGGTGATCCTACTGGTGATCCTACTGGGGATCCTACTTTTGATAATGCTCTCCTAGGGAATCCGGCTGTAGCCGATGATCCGTCAACTCCCGACGTAGATGAGTCCCGCGACGCGACTGGCCTCTATGGGGCTATTGCTCGAAATGAGACTGCGGGGCAAGAACGCGACGAGGCTATTCGAAATGCAATTGCAGAGGTTGCTACTGACCTTGGAGACACAGAACAAAACATACTCGACCAGCTTGGGCTGACGCAAACCCAACTAGAGCAATCTATCGGAAACGCCGAGACCCTGTTCAACGAACGTATTGATAAGCTTTCCTCGGACGTTGCAGATGTGGAGACAAACCTCCGTGATGCGATAGACGCGAACGAGACAGCGGGACTTAGTAGGGATGAGGCGCTTGCCAAGGCGATAGCAGATGTATCGACAGATCTTGGGCTTACTGAACAAGCGTTACTAGATCAGATAGGTTCCACAGAACAAGACTTACTAGCTGCACTAGCAGAAAGCGAAGCGACCATATCTGATGAGATCGACGCGGTATCCGATATAATTGGTAAAGCCGCTACCGAAGTGACGCAGGTAGACATTGACTTTGTTGCCGACCTTATTGCACAGACGGAAGTTGTAAATGAGCTGGACGAAGCTACGCGGGTTAAGTACGACGTAAATAACGACGGTCTTGTTGACGCCTTAGATCAAACCATGCTAGAGGCTCTTTTAATAGGTGAAGATGTTACGATTGCGGACACAAGCCCATTCGCGAACACCGATCCTACTGGTATATATGAGACTATTTCAGATACAGAGACCGCGTTACAAGAGCAGATAGACCAGACACAAGAGCAGGTAATCGAATCTGAACAAAACATTCGGACTAACATCGAGAACGAGGCTGATAAAAACAAGTTTTTACAGTTGCTATTAGATGCAGAAGATGCCGGAGGACAACAAGTTTCCGTAAAGGGCGCTGATCCGTTACAATTAGGGTACTTATATGACTTTAACAGTATATTCGCTACCCCTAATCAGGAAAACATGTTTCTTAGCCCCTACGCTGAGGGCGGAAAAGTAGAGAGTACTACTGACAAATTATTAAAATTGATTGGAGGTCGCTAATGGCTGACGAAAGTAATGACTGGTTCGGGGACGCATGGGGCAGTATAAAAGAGTTAGGTAGTGGCGGAATGGATTGGGCAACTAGTCCTGAGGGGGTAAAGGCCCTCGGTATAATGGGGCTTAGCTACCTAGGTAATAAGTCCGGCATAGGGGATGATGTGGTACCGCCGACAGGGTATCAAGGTGGTATCCCCGACCTTACCGCTGTGCGTCAACGAGTGCCTCAGCAAGATAGCGTCGCTGGAGAAGAGCGCCGACCCGGAAGTGGTGGACGTCGTTACTTTACAGATACGCAGTATGCTACCCCAACAGCGCAAAACCGTCCAACTCAAGCCGCTGCACAGGCACAAGCCGCCGCACAGGCAGAGGTTCTAGCACGTAAAAACGCTGGTGAACCAGAGCCAGAAGGCGTGCAGCAACGAGCTAGCGGCGGGGTTGTCCGTATGGCCCAAGGTGGTTTAGCGGGTATCGCTATGAAGGAAGGTAAGTATTTAAACGGCAGCAGTGATGGCATGGCCGACGAAGTGCCCGCGAACATAGACGGTACGCAGCCCGCTGCACTGAGCGATGGAGAGTTTGTTATCCCCGCAGATGTAGTTAGCCACCTAGGTAACGGTAACTCCGATGCCGGCGCGAAAGTATTATCTGAAATGATGTCCCGTATACGCAAACAGCGCACGGGTAACGATAAACAGGGGAAAGAGATCGATCCCCGTAAAATTATACCGGCGTGAGGTGATTTATGACGACGCAATCTACAGGTCAAACAGGTACTGAGTCCTCCCTATCCAATTGGGCAGGTCCATACGTAACGAACATGCTTGGGCAAGGTGCCGCGCTAGGTAACGCGCCATATCAAGCATATCAAGGGCCGTTAACAGCCGGTGCCTCTGCGGGACAGCAGTCGGCGTTCCAAGGTCTCGCTAATTTAACGGTACCCACACAGCAGATGGGTGCAGTTACCCCACAATCGTTTACAAGTCAGGGTACGGCACAGCAGTACATGAACCCCTATGTACAAAATGCTCTCGAACCACAACTTGCGGAACAGCAACGCCAAGCACAGATTGCTCGTTTAGGGGACGCTGGTCGTCTTACCCAAGCTGGAGCGTATGGTGGGTCACGCCAAGGTATTATGGAGTCTGAGAACGTACGTAACATGTTGCAGAACATGGCGGGTATTACAGGTCAAGGATACAACGAGGCGTACAACCAAGCCCAACAGCAGTTTAACGTCGAGCAAGGTGCTCAACAGCAAGCGCAGAACCTAACAAATCAGTACGGGTTGCAAGCTCTAGCTCGACAAGCCGAACTTGGTGGGGTACAGCGAGGTATCGCGCAAGAGGGTATGTCAGCAGATCGTGCGCAGTTCGAAGAAGAGCGAGACTTCCCGTATAAGCAGGTGCAGTACATGCAGTCGCTATTACAAGGTCTACCTATCGCGGCGCAGTCGTATAACTACTCCAAACCTAGTGAATTGTCAAACTTTTTGAGTGGGGCCGGAGGTATCACTGACTTCCTCGGCAACCTTTTTACCGGTAACGACTCGGGTACCGATGCAGGAGACGCCTAATGGCTGGCATTGATCAACAAATTCAAACAAAGGTAGACGCCTACCGGAGTAATCCGCAAGCTTTACAGCAACGGTACCAGCAGAATCAAGAACTGTTAGACCTGCTTGCCTTACAGAAACTGAAGTCTGAGAAAGACGCTGCCGCTCGCGATATACAGATGCAGATGGCACAGTCCCCACAGACTATCAAACAGCAGCGTGAGCGTGAGCTTGTAGACCGTACTAAGCAGCAGATGACTGAGCAAACCGCAGGCATCATGCAGCAGCGTCAGGCACAGCAGCAAAAGAACGTGCAGAAGGTTGCTCAACAAGGAGCCGCGACGCCACAAGCTATGCAGGGTGTTCAACAGGGTCTAGGTTCTTTGGCCAGCCAAGTTAAACCACAGACTGCGAAGATGGCTGCCGGTGGTATCGTTGGGTATGCAGCGGGTGAAGGCGTCGAGGGCCGTACGGGCCGTGCGAAGAAGTTCGCTGATTTGGCTCGTGTTAGGAAGTACCGTGAGGCGCTGAGAGCGACAGACCCAGACAAAGAGGCAGGTCTGACCAATATAGAGATTCTTGAGCTTCTTGACGCACAAGAAATGCAGCCAAAAACAGCACCGACAGACTATAAAACTATGTTTATGGGCGACCCTAGCGCTGTAGCGGAAGATCCTAGCGCTGTAGCGGAAGATCCTAGCGCTGTAGTGGAAGAAGTTGTAGTAGAAGATCCTAGCGCTGTAGTGGAAGAAGTTGTAGCGGAAGATCCTAGCGCTGTAGTGGAGACTCCACAAGCTCCAAAAGAAGATCCAACCCCTGCTCTTGGAGCCGGCCTACCTACGCTTAGCGCAACGGAAGTACCCGCGCCAGCTGTGGGCGCTGATGAAATGATCGCGTCTGCTGGGCTTGGTAGCCTAGGAACTTCGGGCGATGCAGAAACAGCTGCCCGTGCAAGCTCTGACGAATACTTAGGACGTAAAGAGAAAGCCGATAAGTATGGTGAGCTTTCAGGCCGCCTAGCCGAGTACGATGCTGCGGCGAACGACCCCGAAAAAGCACGAAGAGAGCGGACGTCTGCGTTCCTACGTAGTACCGCCGGAACTGGTGGGTTCGGGGCTATGATGGCTAGGGGTTCGCAAGGTATGTCGGACGAGCGCGTAGCGCAGGAAACCGCAAAGAGATCGCGTCTAATAGAGGCTATTGGTCTCGAAGAAGCGGCAATAGCCTCTGATGTTGGTATAGGGAAGACTGGGGCAGAGCTAGGTCAGGTTGCCGTACAGCAAATCGAAGCGAACAAACGACAAGTTTTACAGGCTATGACTGAGCTGTCTCGGCAGGATAAGGAACGGATTGAGGGTAACGCAAATCGCCGTTTGGACGCGGAGCAAGGTAATCTAAGAGCCGCCGTGGATAGTATGGCAGCGCAAGCTAATAAGGACTTGCAGAACGCTATACAAGCTCAATCAAGTATACAAGCGTATGAGCAGTTAAAAGCTAAGGTAGCGACCCAAATGATGGAGTTTTCACAAGCTGCATTTGCAGAGGACGAACAACTAAGTATGTTGTTGCAAAAAGCTGCGAATTCTAAAGACCCGAAGGATATAGCCGCCGCTAATGCTCGCCAGAAAGAAGTTATGTTAATGACTAATTACCAGCTGAGGGATCTAATAGCGCATACGGGCCAGATAGACGCGCAGCTCGCTAAACTCGGTGCCCCGACTAGTGCTGGTGGCGACAGTGTGGGTGGTGTTACACTGACAGCCGCGCAACAAGCGGCCCTAGATAAATATTCACAATAATAGAAGGTACCTTTAATGGCTAGTATCGAGCAACTATTTACCGCACTTAATAACGCTGATGCAGCAGGTGACGTAGTCGCGGCTCGTGAGATAGCCGATGCAATACGAGCGATGCAAGGGGGCACTGCGCGGGACGTGGAGATGCCCCCTATGGCGTCAGTGAGAGAGCGAGACCCCTCGGAGTCTGGGTTCTTTGAAAACATAGCCACTGGTTTTGGTGCGGGTGCTGTAGGTATGGGTGAGGCAGCCTCACTCGGTGCAGCCGCCTTACTAGAAGAAGAAAGCGAACTTGCAGTGCGTGAAAAAATCAAAGCCACTGCGGACTACCTACGTCCTGAAGGTGGTGATCCCGATTCTATTGCCTACAAGCTAGCGTCTGGTATTGGCTCTATAGCCGGTATTGCTGCGCCTGCCGCCGCCGCCGCGTTCGCTGCTCCCGCTAGCGCTGTTACAGCTGCCGGTCTTGGTGTTGCCGGTGCGCTGGGTGTTGGTGCTGGAGCTGGTGAAGCGAGTGAACGTGCCCGTGCAGCTGGAGCTACTGAAGAAGAACGTGGCTCTGCTACCCTTCGCGGTGCCGCCATTGGTTCCCTTGACGTACTTCCAATAGGCCGAGTCATCAAAATTCCGGGGGTCACTGACCTCATGGAGAAACTTGGTGGTGACGCTGTTGGCCTAATAAACTATTTCCGTAAGATGGCTATAACAGGTACTGCCGAAGGTGTGCAGGAAGCCTCAACAGCTATATTGCAGAACCTTAACGAGCGCGGGTACAACGCCGAAGCAGAACTTGTTAACGCCGGTGTAGTCGAAGAAGGCGCAATTGGCGCGGGGTCTGGTGCACTAATGCAGGGTCTTGTTGACCTGTTTGTAAAAGGTAAGAGCGCAAAAGCGGTTGATCCCACGGCTGGTGAACCCCCCTTGCTCGGACCCGCTCTGAAAGACGCTCCAGACTACGATCAGCCTACCCTAGAAGAAGGTCAGGTACAGGGAGAATTGTTCGCCAACCGCGCAGAACCTATCACTGCCGAACAAGGAACTGCTTCTGGTAGCTCGCTGACGGACTTCGCGGAAGAGCAAATATCAGCGGCTGTAACGAAGCTCGAAAGTGATGGTGTAGATCCTACGACTATTACCGAAGACATGGTGTTTGACACCATTGTGGAAACCCCAGAATTAAGAAGTTTGGCCGCACAAGATGGCCGCTCACTGACTGACTTCTCAGAAGAGCAGGTAAACGTAGCGGTAGCGCAATTAGAGGCGGAAGGTTTAGATCCCAAGGCTATTACCGAAGACATGGTGTTTGACACCATCGTAGAAACCCCAGAATTAAGAAGCCCAACCGTACGGGATGATCGTACTCCAGACATGTTTGGTATTGGGGGTATGGAGGCGACAGAGCAGCTGCAAAAAATGGAGCAGCAAGAGTTAACCGACGCGGAGATTGCCGCAGTTGCAGAGTCTCTGAGAGCAGACGAAGCTGCGGTAGCCGACCTTGCCGCGATGCGCGGGGAGTCTGTAGAAGAAACCAAAGCCGCTGATGCGAAACGTGTAGAACTTGCCGAACGTGCGGCTCCTCGTGCAGCTGCACTAGAAGCCGTTATTGCTGAACCGACTACCGGTAGCTATGTCAACCTCGAACGTAAGTTCGCTAAAGAACTAGATAGCCGTAACATCGCCAGTGGCGAGCGTGCTAAACCTACAAAGGCAGAGTCTGACCGTATCCGTAGAGCCGCAGATGCGTTTGCTGGTACGCGCCCTAAAGAAAAAGCCCCTAAAGCGCCGCAACAGACAATACAAGCTGCCCCAGAAGATACGCAACTAGGCGAGCTGGAGTCACAGATACCCGAAGCGGTTAAGAAAGAACAAGTACCGTCACAGTTATCGTTCCCCGGTATGGGTAAGCGTAAGACCTCACCTGTAAAGAAGGGAGCACCGGAGCAAGCTACTCAGGAACAAGTCGCGCCTAAAGCAGTTACTAAAGAGTTCATGGACACGCTAGGTATTGCCCCGAGAGCGCCGATCCGGCAACGTGTCGAGGGTAAAGATCTTAATGATGTCGGGGTTCGTGACCAGTTTGTCGCGTTCGCTAATAACCAGAAAGTACCTGAGCAGACCCGACTTAATATTGCACGGGAGCTAGAGGGTACGCCGGAGGCTCAGCTTGAACTATTTCAACCTACCCCACGTGGGAAAAAGCAACCCGAACAGCCTGAGTCGCAGCCAAGTAGAAGCGGCCTTTCGCCTATTGTACCAGCTATGGAATTCGAGCGATTGGAGCCTCTTACACGCGACGATACCGGACGAATTAGCGCCCCTACGCAAAAGGGATTGGCTACGGCTCGGCAGCGCCCTGCAAAAGCTGTTAGTGGAGCGGTCGAAACACAGCCTACACTAGCCTCGCCAACACCTGCTGTAGAACCAGTAGTTGCTAAGAAAGAGCCGGTCGCTAAGAAAGAACCAGTAGTCGCTAAGAAAGAACCTGAGAAAGCGCCAGTTGCTGAACCAGTAGTTGCTAAGAAAGAGCCGGTCGCTAAGAAAGAACCAGTAGTCGCTAAGAAAGAACCTGAGAAAGCGCCAGTTGCTGAACCAGTAGTTGCTAAGAAAGAGCCGGTCGCTAAGAAAGAACCCGCTGCACCACGTACGGTGTCTAAGCAACGCGATGAACGTTTCGCAGCCCAACCTGCTGAAGTTAGACGCACCGCTACCGAAGTTAGTAAAGAGTATTCCAATATCATCGGGGAGGATATTACGACCCCCAATGATGGTACCAAGGTATTCAAGCTCCTTGATGACGGTGTAGCAGCACGCGATAAGGAAGGCAATGCAGCGGTAACGTATCTGAGTAAGGTAGAGCGCACGATCGATGGCCTGTACCTAGCCATATTCGACGTAGCTAACCAGACAAAACAGTTCCGACAGACTCCTGATATGCCGCAGGGTGAGATAGAGTTCTACAACGGTATGGGTAATAAACCTGCACAGTTGACGCTAGCTTGGGCTAAGAAAAACTTGTCCAAAGAAACTAATGCGTGGATCGATACGACACTTGAAAAAGAACTTCGCAATGTGCAAAGGATCGAGAACACCGACTATATAGAATTGTTCCGTGCACGAGAGGCCAAGATAGCTGCACGAGAGGCCGCTGAACAGGCACAGATCGATCTTGAAGATCAGGAAGACCTACGTGCCAACCTCGACGAACTCGCCCTTGACGAGCTAACTAGGATCTTTGAGAAGAAGATAACTCGTAATGCCGTAGTAGCTATGGATGCTCCAATGCACCCCCGTGCTCGGGTTATGATAGGTACTGGCAATCTTAAAGGTGCCTTAGAGGCTATCGCGGGAACTACACCGAACACTAAACTGTCTACAGCAGCTAGTAAATTGGCTGGTGTTGCTGGTGATACGAAGGTAGAGGTCGTCGAAGACTTGCAGGATGCGCAGGGTAACCCTGTCGCAGGCTTATTTGATCCCGAGACTAACACTGTCAAGCTAGATAGTGTTACAGGAACAAATACTCACGTAGTGCTTCATGAAGTAACGCACGCTGCGGTATCGGCCACACTAGCTAACCCAAGCCACCCGGTGACTAAACAGCTAACTAAGCTGTTTAACGACGTGAAAGATATGCTTGACAGTGCGTATGGTGCGCAAGACGTAGATGAGTTTGTATCTGAAGCGTTCAGTAACCCGGAGTTCCAAAAGAAGTTAGCTACGATGAACCCGAATGGCGAAGAGATCTCCGCGCTGCAACGGTTCTTTAACTCTGTCGGTAACTTCCTACGTAAGATAGTCGGTATCCCACCTAAAGAGGTTGATTCCGCTTTGACCGAAGCAGATCGGTTTATAGAAGCTATCCTTGCACCGGCACCGGACTCGCGTAACGCGGGGGAACTACTCATGAACTCCACACGTTCCGGTGTTAAGCAGAAGATGGAGGCTATTGGAGCCATACAGAAAGACCTAGCTCTACCACTAACTGATAAGTTTAGGGGTGAGTGGGCCGACGGTTCTGCACAGTGGTTGCGTAATGCAGCTGACGGTGTTCGTTCGTTACTACCAAAACTTACAGGTTCCCTAGCCCTTGCGGATATTGCAAAAGCTGTGGGCCTTAAAGATCTTGGTCTCCGCCTGCATGTATCGTTCGAAAACCAGCGCGGCGCTATGAGCCAGTCTGACGATCGAGTACACCAGAAAGTTAAGATAGTCGATAAGTGGGCTAGCAAGGCTGGTGTGGAAGGGCAGAAAACCCTGAACGACTTAATATATAGTGAAGAGTACGGCGCGACGATTTACCAAGTAGATCCTACGCTGACTACCGCACAGGCCCGTAAGAAATACGAAGGTGAGACCTCTGAGAGCGGTGAGAACCTCCTCACGATATGGAAAGCGCAGCGGAAAGACTGGAATGCCTTAGGTTCGGAAGGTCAGAACGCCTACACAACCATGCGCGACATGTACCGATCACAGTACAACGAGTTGCGAGATGTTATCTACGGACGTATTGACGCCGCTATGAAGGAAAGCCCTGAAGCGGCAGCTACACTGAAGAAAGAAGTGTACGCTAAGTTGTTTGAGTCTGGCTCCCTAGATGTCTACTTCCCGTTAATGCGTGAGGGTAAATACTCCTTATCGTTTAGCTATAAAGCCGACCGCGCTAAAAGCGAGAAAGACCAATTTGTCTTGCAGATGTTCGATAACTACCGCGAACGTGACCGTGCAGCCGAGATGCTTCAAGAAGACGCAGATGTAGATCAGAGCACTATCACTACCAAAGACGGTGCACTAGAGATACAAGACTACGCCAATGTACCGGCTACATCGTTTGTTGGGGAGACACTGAAGACGCTTAAAGCTAACAAAGTAGATCCTACGGTACAAGCAGAAATCATGCGCTTGTTCATCGAAGCACTGCCTGAATCGTCCTTCGCTAAGTCACTGCAAAAGCGTAAAGGAACTCCGGGGTATATGACCGATGCTATATACGCCATGAGAACCAAGGGGTACGACCTAGGCCGTCAGATTGAGCGTATGCGATATGGCGCAATAATCGGTGGTATCGAAGACGAGATTAAAGAAGCGTTGCCACCGGCTGGCGGCGGTCAGGGTAAGGGGATTAAACCCGCATTCGACACCGTACGCAGCGAACTCTTGATACGGGGTAAGTTTGCACGCCAAGGGGCCGCGTCTAAAGGCATAGAAAAATACGTCCGTACCGTTAACCAGTTAGCGTTCGTAGCCACTATCGGGGCCAACGCTGCTTCTGCGGCAGTGAACTTATCGCAGATCCCCCTGTTTGTATATCCTTACTTGGGTGCTAAGTACGGTTACAAGGCGACTGCTGTTGCAATTAAAGAAGCCACCGCTATCGTTACGGGATCTAAGATCGGCACTGATGCAGAGTCTCGCGTAGGTAAAGCACTTGACAAGGTGACCTTAGCTTTTGGTATCGACGCATACTACGACACTAAAGACGGTGACTACTCAGTACGTACGGACTTGGGACTCGATGCCGGGCTAGTCAAACGCCTAGAAACCATCGCGCCGCTGGTCAAAGTAGCTTCTGAACGAGGGCAACTGTCCCGTTCATACATACTGGACGCCCTCGGCCTTGAAGAAGGTGGCCGAGAAGCGCGGGGTAATAAGCTGCAACGAGCGTTAGACACGGGAACTGGTATCTCCGCAATGATGTTTAACCAAGCGGAGCGTTTTAACCGTCAGGTTACCTTGATCACAACCTATAACTTAGCGCTGGGTAAGATAGCCAAAGACAACCCTAACATGCCCCGTAACAAACAAAAGGACTTGGCAGCGCAACAAGCCATGATCGAGACCCAAGAAACAAACGGTGGTTCTGTACTCGAAACAGCCCCACGAGTTGCACAAGAAAACGTCTTACGTGTTGCTTCGATGTACAAAACGTACGGTATGCAGATGTACTACACCATGCTGAAAACCGCTCGGGTAGCGCTAGATACTGTTGCCAAAGAGAAAAAGTTTACTCCTGAAGAACGTTCTATAGCACTTCGGCAGCTCGCCGGATTACACGGAACCGCACTATTCTTCTCAGGTATACACGGTATCCCCTTATATGGTGCAGTGCAGCTACTCGCGGATCTACTCTTGTTCGATGATGAAGACGATAAGTTCGACGAGATAGTGCGTAAATCTGTCGGGCAGGGTTGGTACAAAGGCGCGTTCACGGAGCTAACGGGTATAAACATCGCCGATCGAGTACGTCTAACTGGACTACTTATCCAACAAAATCGGTACAACAACGACCCGTCCGCTGAAGAGTCTATCGGGTACTACCTTGGTGGCCCTGCACTCAGTGTCGGCAAGCGGTTCGGTCGTGGCGTGAAAGACGTACTTGATGGGGAGATTCAGCGCGGTATAGAGAGTATGCTCCCTGCGGGTATCTCGAATATGTATAAGGCGTCACCAGTAATGGGGCGTTACCAGCAAGATGGTGGTATATACACTCGGCGCGGTGACCCTATATATGACGATATAACCGGGGGCGAATTGTTCACACAGTTCCTCGGATTCGCTCCTACAGAGTACTCGCGCAACCAAGAGATTAACCAGCGTGACAAGCGTGTAGAAGGCGCAGTGCTGAAACGCCGTAGTGGGATACTAAGAAAGTACTACGTCGCTATGCGTGCAGGTGATTTGGCGGGTGTGAACGAAGTTCGGGAGGAGATGGATGATTTTAACAGGGACCACCCATCTGCGCGTATAGATAGGGAGACTGTTAAGAAGTCGCTCAAGTCACACAAAAATACGTCTGCGAAGATGTACAACGGTGTAACTATCAGCCCACTAATGAAGTACGCTATAGAGCAGAGCCGCTTAGAATACGACGAGGGGTTCAACTTATTTAACTAGTAGGCCAACAAGGCCCTCGTGCAGAGGGCTTTTTAGTCTGTGTAGCTACACGGTATACACTGTACGCCTTGTTTGTGCAGTAGTCCCCGGCTCGTGCCCGCCTAGACAATCTTGTATCTCCTCACGCGTTACTGTACGCCGTCCTACCTCACCATAAGTTTTAGATCTATCCACGACAGTTAGAAACGACCGACTCCTCCAACCATGCTCGTGAGCATACGCGTCAGCACCGGCCATCTGGTTCCACGATTCAACAACGCAGTTGCCCAGTTCTTTAGCGATACTTTTGTGGTGGATGTGACCAATGTCGATGTAGTGATAGATAGTCTCGCCGTGGTCTTGCGCGTAGTCCGTTGCCATAACGTCGGCTAATTTAGTGGGTTTGCACTTGTCGCTGTGGTGCACCATGACGAATGTGTTACCCATACGGTAAGGTATGAACACGTTACTGTTCTCAAGTATCGTGATGCGCGGGTTGTTCTCGTACAGCATAGACAGCCACATCTGGCTCATGTGATCTAGCACGCGACTGTGGTTGCCTTGGTTAATGATGACGTCGACGTATTTAAATTTCTGTGCACACCGCTCAATGATGTACCGGTATATTCTCCCGTAAACATGCGCCATCCGGTGTATTCGACCATCTGTGTCGAGAGCGTGGCCACTGTGTGCCGTCGTACCGCTCATGTTGTCGTAGTGTGCAAAATCCCCGAGGTCATTAATAACACATCGTTCGCAAGCGGGAGTACGTGTTACCAAGCGGTCTATCGCTAGGCACAGTTCCTTTTCGGCTATCTCCAGATTGAAGTCTTGGCCTACTTCGGCGGCGTAAGCGATCATGCCAATGTGTGCGTCGCCGATCTGGAACCACGGAATTATGTCCGTGTCTAAACCGTTTTCGACATATTCTTGTTGCGCTAGCTCGGGAAGGGGTTCGAGAAAGGCCGTTATAGCAGCTTTGACAACATCTATGTCGCGGTCCAATTCGGTCTTGGCCCAGTACTGGAAGACCTGCCCGTCCTTGACCTGTATCGTTGCTTTCGTTGCGGTCATACCTTTTGGCATGGGTACGTTCAGCCCAATGTCTGGGTGGTAGAACCTAGCGTGGGCTTTCTTTTTTAAGTTATTGAGGTGTTCGTTAACTGTTGTTTTGCCGAGACCCAGCTCTGTCGCTATGGCCCGTTCAGATAGATGCTTGCGCTTCAATCGCAGAACTTCACCCTGCCTGCTGGTCAGCTCCATGTCGTCGAATATCTCGTTGCTCCAGTCCCACATTTTAATACCCTGAGTATGAATTTACGTCGTACCCTGATACTACACGATCTACAGGCAAAAAAAAGCCCTCACGCGGAGGGCCTAACCAAGGAGAACGATAGTGGACCATGAGGGTGGTATAAACTATCTAGCTAAGTGTATCATAGGATTCTCCAAATACGTAACCCTAGACGCATTACGTTAAGATGGGTACCACCTTCTATACGCATTTCAGTATGTAACTGCCAACCTTTAGCATCAAAAATCTTCTTAGCTTGTGCCGAAGCTGCCTCGGTATTGACACATGGCACAAATACAGAGGCTCCAATACTCATGGATTCCCAATCTACTATGAGCCGCACCCCATCAGGATGTAGGTCATAGGTTCGTATTACCCCCTGCTTACTCATCATCGCCGGAGTCAAACTTCATCATGATACAATCTGCTGGTGGTAGGTTCAGGTGTGTACCCTTAGTTAAGCGAGTCTTAGTCTTACGCCCATTGCAATGCTCTATAACTTCGGCGATCAGGTGGGAGTAGTTTATCTGTAGCTCTGCACACCAATCTTTAAGTGGCTTAACCTTGACAAAAAACAACTTGGTATCCGTCTCGTACCGAGCTATTAACTTACCCCGTGCAACTGCTTCAGGGATGATTAGCGTGTCTAACCCGTTACCCTGCGTCTTACGGCTATCGTCGGTACTCTTAATCTGTAGGATGTGGCTTATATGCTCGGAAAAGAAATCGTTTAATATATCGTCAACCGTAGCGTTCATCTCTAAAGAACTAATCTTATTCTGTGGGAGTAGCACTTTGGTAGCCCACTGATACACATTCTTAATATCGAAATCTATCAGCCCTGCTGCCTGCGCTATTGTAAGCCCTGCGATAGTCTTAGAGACCTGCTCAGACCAGAACCGGTTTTCTGCACTGAGGTCTGCTGCTTTATCAACGCGCTTCTGCAAGTCGGTGCAGACCTGCTTAACCATATCTAGGTTATTCATGATGTACTGTACGAACACTATACCCGCATGGCCATAATTCTCGTGCAGAGCCTTATCAAACGCATCGGTCTCAGACTTAGAAGAAAACGCTATACGTGGTACACGGCACTCTAGTATCCGCTGGGCCTCTGCTTTCGGCATAGCTTTCGCGGTACTGATACGCTCGATGATGCTCGTGTTCCCTGTAGTCAGTGCCATCAACCGCCAAGGCTTGCCACGGTGACGCTCGACGTTACTACTTGCCGACATACGTGCACGCTGTTGACCACCAGTAAATTGGTATAGCATGTCCGACGCTTGCTTAGGAGGCATGTTTGTTATCTCATCGATGGGCCAAACGATGTTGTGATATACCTCACCTCGGTTCATCTTCGTGTTCAGGGTATCTCGCTCTTTCATAATGAGCGATTCGGGCTGGCCCCATATACCGATAGCCGCCGACAAGGCAGTAGTCTTACCAACCCCTGACTCCTTACTAAACAGGTGTAGTGCCGCGCAGTGCACATTCGCAAACTGCATCAACGCCGTACCGAAGCCGACTCCGACGACATACTGCTGGAGTTCAAAGCCCGCACGGTCCCAAAAATGTATGTTGTCTCGCCATGCCTGCAAGGTACCCTTCGGTTCAAATGCAGAGAACAACCCCACAGTCTGGTTCGACGGCGGGTTAAAATCGATACCGGTAGCCGTGATCTTTTGGTTACCCAGAACAAAGGCTTCGCACTTGTCGCTCGTCCAGCCGAACTGTCGATGAGCTTCTTCTGCCACACTATTCGCCTGTAGCTCGTTTATCCACGTAGTTGTATATGTCATAAGTTCATCCATCTTCATTAGAGCTACCCCCTGCATAGACATCGCTTTGCGAAACTCGTCTCGGGATGTAACTGCGCTAAGGGGCAACGTAAACTCTCGCACCCCATCTTTCGGTAAGTGTAGCCGCATAACCACAGCTTCACCCACTTCAGGGTCGTTGATCCGTTTAACAACATATAAGTCGTTATGGTAGAGACATCTCTCGTCAGGGTCTCCCGCGTCGTCTGTGGTTCTTACGTATACTCCCCCATTAGCGCCCCGGAAGTATGGGTGTGGGTACTTGGGTATGGCATACTTGCTTAACGGGGCAGCGGGTAAAGTCAGCGCCGGAGCTTCTACCTCTACCTCTACCTCTATGCCTTCTATATCTTCTACGGCTTCTACAGGTACTTCATACAGCCCTGCGGTGTTTACCGGAGCCTCTACTACGCGCTTGCCAAGCACGATCGGGGATTTTACGGATCCCCAGTTGGGGCAACCTGCGCACACATCGGGGTTAAACTCGTCAAAACGCGTACATGTATACGGGCCTTTAATTGCTTCAAGCTTCCTTACTGTATCGTCGGCACTGTATTCAGGGTGGTGCTTGGATATACGGTGTGCCGCTTTATCCCCATCTACACAAAACTTCGCGATGGATAGGGCCGCTCGCCACATAGGCTCACTGACAGCCGCTTGGTTCTGTATAATCTGCCCAAGCTGTGCGCACCCAGTACCGTTACTAGTCTTAACAAGTATATCTCGAAAGTAGTTCTCTCGGTTACCTGCTAGTGCATCCATAACGGCGTTCGTACCGTGGGGTGTATACTTAGTGGGAACTGGTATCGCATCTACCCCGAGTAGCTCTGAGAACTTATCAAAGTCTACCGAAGGCTGCATATCCCCAAACAACGAAACTTCCGCAGGAGGGTCAACCTTGTAGTTATGCGTGTGTGGCACACGTAGTACTCGTGCAGCGTCAGAAGTCACGGCAGGGTCTGCCCCAAAGCCGTGCTGCTTACACAAGTTTTTTAATCTGGTTGCTACCGGTACCCAGTCGTCCGCGCATACGGGTTCAGTTAAGGGCCAATAGACATGTACACCACGCCCAGAATTAAGCATGGTAGGTTTAGGTAACTTTAGCTTTTTGCAAAAAGTACGCAACGCCTGTATTGCTTGGTACTGAGATACGAAGTCTTTACTCGCACCACAATCTAAATCGAGGAAGAACGCCCTAAGTTGTTTTACGTTATCTACTCGGCGGTTGCCCGCTGCTTCTAACGTCGCTAATGCAAAATAAACATCGTACCCTTCATCATCAAGATTGCGGGCCGCATCAACCACTGCGTCGATGGAGTCGTAGAATTTCTGCACCCTACGTTCGTCGGTCTGACGAATCGCAAAGACACAGAAGGAACCCTCACTCCCCAACGTCTTCTTTAAAAAAGTTGTCGTTTCCATACTACCACCAGAAACCGAAAGACACCGCAGCAGGGGTGTCGGTACACCCTTTTCAGTTTATCCTAGCTGCGGTGAGATGTTATCGCGGGGGGAGTTACTCGTCGTCCCAATCGTCGATGATCGAACCTAGGTCGTTAGCCTCGTCAGGCACAGTGGCGGCCTTCTTAGTCACAACCTTCTTAGGCTCCTCGTCAACGGTGGTGCTCTCCTCGGCGAACAGGGGTTGCGCTTTCTTCGGTGCAGGTACTACAGGAGCGGCCTTACTAACAACGCCATCCGTTTGTGAAACCGTCATGGTGATAGCCTTCAGAGTTTCTGGGGCATCTTTCAGAGCGACTACGGTATTTAGTTCGTCTTCATTAAGCGGACGTACTGCCTTGAAGAACAACTTTGGCGTGCTACTATTTTCATCAAACCGCATGTTGGTAACGATGGCCACCGCAGGCGTATTGTGTGCCTGTAGGAACCGTGCGTATCCCTGCATCGGCATCTTACCCTCTTTTGTCTCCCCAAAGATAGAGGTAGCTGGTAACTGTAGTTGATATACCTTGTTAAGGTCACCTTCCAATGCTACTGCTAATCGCTGCGCAAACCGACAAGCGCGGCTTTCACCTTGGCCAGAACCCTTGATGTTCTGTGGGCAATCCATACACCGTTTGGACTGGCGATTCTCTGGTGCTACTTCAGGTGCAGGGGTCTGGGTATCTGCTGACCAGCACTTCGGGGGTGTTGGATTCTGGGGGTCATAATTCCCTTCGTAGTACGTACGCGAGATCGGCGCAGCGTTGACAACCACAATGTTCATGTTGTCTTCTTTACTCACGGATACTTGCTCACCGCCAGAAAACTCACGGAACTTGCCGCCATTAAGACTGATTCGGTGCCGCTTCTCCCCACCACCTGATCCACTTAACAGGTTATCATTCACATCTTGTAACGACTTAAACAGGTCGCCAGTCACAAGCGCGTTGTCTCCAAACAAGGTAACTTCAGACATAGTATTTCCCCTTAATAATCATCATCTAGGTTTACGTTAATAGGCTCATCTTGCGTAGCACTGACAGTCTCAACCCCGATAGGCGTCACAGTAGCTTTCGTGGCCTCGGCCTGAGCTGTCAATGCTTGCGACACGTCACCAATACAGAATCGGTATGTGTTGCCTACTTTGATATAAGTATCTTTCGGGATGCTACCCTGACGAACCCACGCACGGATCGTGGATATAGATACTGAAAAGTGGTTCGCTAACTCTTCGATTGGTACAAATGGTCCGGTCATTATTTTTTCCTCACTGAGATTATGTATTCGGAGTCAGTATTAAGACCTTTCGGTACTAACTCTGGGTTATCTTCGAGAAACTGCTTTACGTGGGTCTGGTTTAGGCGCTTCTCAAAAAACTCGGGTAGTTCATGTTCAAGGATAAACTTGTGCATGGATTCCCAATCGCTTGTCCAGTAGCGTGTCCTAACAGACCGGTAAAACAAACCCTCTGAAGTCTTCACACTTTCAAGACCTTGCTCTTTGCAGTAGTCGAGTAGTGCTGCCTTGACCTTATCTAACTGTGTGCCAAGGGCGTCGTCTTGCTTTTTAAACTCGGCTGATAACTCAGCCTTCTTGTTCCGTATCTTCAGGTACACCTTGGTTAACTTCTCAGCTAACCCTTTATCCTCATCCATATCTGCTCTCCTAGGTACCCCAGTTCGTGTTGGGAGATCCACTTTAATGCTGTTTAGTACCCTAGTCAAGTATTTCTTTGTAAAGATCGATCATTTTTGTGTGAACGTCTAGTCTGTTATCTAACATTGCGTAAACGCGTTTCTCTACGGGGGAACCTTGGAGCTGTATGATAGTACACTTGGTATCTTGTCCTGCTCTGTGTACCCGAGCATTAGCCTGAGCATAAGTCTCTAGTGAGCTTGTCGGTCCCCACCAAACCACAGTACTCGCAGCGGTTAAGGTAACGCCGTGCGCTGCTGATTGTGGCTGGATGACTAGCACCCGAGGATTGTCGGTGGTCTGGAACGTCCTAAATATCTCAGTACGTTTCGCCACAGGCACATCGCCCCGGATAACCTCAGTGGTTATCCCCTCACTCCGTAGCTTATCTGTAAGGATGTCGATCGTGTGTTTGAACGGGACGAATATCAAGATCTTCTTACTGCTCTCGTCGATCACTTCCCGTAAGACTTTATACCGATGACTAATATCAAACGCTATGGTGTCTCCATCGTCGGTGTACACTGCACCAGAAGATATTTGCAGGAGCTTGTTCATGTTCACAGCGGCATTAGCTGCCGTAATATCTTCCCCCGCTGCCTGTATCACCATGCGTTCTTTCAACATCTTGTAGTATTTAAGCTGCTGGCGCGTAAGCTCCACTTCCCGTGTGACGTACACCAGTGGTGGTAAGTCTAAGCACTCTTCCTTAGTGAAACGTATGGCAGGCTGCAAGGCTTTGTATACCGTATCGGTGGCATTGGCTTTCGGTACCCACTTAAACTGTGTGAGCTTATCCATTACTTGGTCACGGAACGACCCGAAGAACCGAGGCACTGCTTGGGGGTTAACTAGCTTGGCAATGCCGTAGGCGTCTAGGGGGGACTGTGCCGCCGGAGTACCCGTCATCATCCACAACCATGTAGTCGGCCCTATCAACTTGTTCAGGGACTTCCAACGCTTTGTCTGGGGGTTCTTGTAGTGTGTTGCTTCATCCACAATGATCAGGTCGAAACCGCCATTGGCGATGTCTTCTGCAACAATCTCTACTCCGTCATAGTTTATTACGACGAACTCAGCCCCACCATTGATTATCTTCCGGCGTTTCTCTTTTGCTCCATAGGCCACATCAACCGTGCGGTGCATAGCAAAGCTAAACAGGTCCGCACGCCATGCCGAATCCATAATGGATAGGGGGCAGATTACTAGGACGCGACGGATCTTGCGCTGAGTCATCAGGAAATCAGCAGCCCATATAGCGGAGGCTGTCTTGCCAGTGCCCTGCTCATTAAAGCAGAAGGACCGCCGATTCATCGTAAGGAAAGACGCAGTAACACGTTGATGGTCGAAAGGTTTGTACTGGCCGGGCCAATCGTATCGCCCTTCGATAGGTGACGGCACGCGCATACCAAGATTCTTTAAGACGTGTGCTTCTTCTAATCCCCAGTTGACGAGGACTTCGTTATTTTGCAGTTCTTTGCTCTTTGGTATTACGGTGGTAACCTTTTGGGGGTTACGAAGCCGCAACAAGAGTGCCTTGTTGTTAAGAATTTCCACAGTGTTCTCCATCGCAGCGCCCTAGGTAGGGCGCGAGTTTGTTAGTGTGACACTAACTCTTTTTCTTATAGTTCCGTGCACGGTTCTTGCTTGCGCTTTCTATGATATACCCGTCTTTGTTCGAGCCGCCTTTCGACAATGCCTTCTTATGGCTGACGTCTTTGCCCTCACGCTTGTCCGCTTTGCCATTCTTATCTTTATCCACACCTTCCTTGTCTACTGCTCTACGGGCACGCTGCCGTTCCATACGCGCCTTAAACTCCTTACTGTCTACTGGATTGTTCGTCTGCTTCTTTCGGTCTTTCGGATCTTTGTATGGCATTAGTTTCTCCCGTTATGTACGCACACTGTGACCGGGCAATACCTCTTACACAACCCACTAGGGTTAGGGTTCCAAGTATCTGCCTTCGCCGCAGCGTGCATGCGTGCATATTTGCCTAGCCATTTCTCCCAGAGTTTCGTCTTGTCGAAATCGGCATAGCTGTCTTTGATTAGATCGTTACTAACAACGAACAGTAAGCCTGCCCGTATCTTCTTAACCTGTGGATAGTGGGCGAACACTGTAAGCGCCATCAGTTCTAGCTGGCCCTTATCCGCATACTTCGAGTTCTTACCTGTCTTATAGTCGATCACCCACGCGAGGTCACCATCCAATATGATCAGGTCGGCGATCCCCCGAAACCATACATCCTTGTCAAAGAACCCGCATGGCTCCAAGTTTTCCGTCATCCCCATCTTCAGTTCGCACAGCTTATCACCTTGTTTAGCGTTCAACGCGTCCAACATGTCCTGTGCAAAAGAAAACCTAATAGGTAGTGGAGTACCCTTACCGATGTAGTCTTCGGCAGAGGTATGAAACTCCGTACCGTATCGGGTAGCGTCAGTCTCCGTGAATGGATACTCTTTCAGTATCTTCTCATGGTAAAACTGCTTAGGACATTGTTCAAAAGATTTGATCTTACTGAACGACCACGGGGCTACATTTATCATTCACAATCTCCATAGGATTGACCGGTTAAACTCTCACAGTCTAGGGGTAATCCGGCTGCCCATGAAGGTGTCTTTCGCATACACATATCGATATACGTCTGTGCTTCTGCCACCTCTGCATCGGGTACACAGCATACAACTGAGTCGTGCACGGTTAGCACAACGCGGTATCTCTTGGCTATTTGTAACATTTGTTCACCAATAATACAACGTGCTATCGCTTGGCAGACGTTCTCAACTACCTTACCACCATAGATACGCGTTCGGCCTCGTCTAGTTTTGTACGTGTATTCCAGACCATCCTCAGTGTACTCAGCCTTCAGATCCTCATACCGTAACAACAAACCAGATGGTATACGTATGGCCTTCTCTGCCCCAATCACTTCGAGGATACCTTCTAACCCGATCTGTAACGTATACCCATCGGCAAGCTGCTTGACCATGCTCTGGGCATCACGCCAGACTTGGTTAATTTTACCATTAGCAGTACGGTATATACTAATAACACGTCGTGCCTCTGCCAGCTCCATATCGAAACCAAACGTCTTCAACTGTTCTTTGAACCGTACTGCACCCATACCGTAACCTGCACCGAGAATGGTAACCTTCCCAACGAACCGCTGGTCTTTGGTTACCTCATCTACAGGCACACCGTATATGCTCGACGCCATGTACTTGTACACATCTTCCTTGTTAGCAAACGCAGCTACCAAGTCATCCTGCCCAGCAAACCATGCCAAGACACGTGCTTCGATCTGTGCGGAGTCAGCGTCAATAATGGTGTACCCTTCAGGGGCCATGATACTACTCTTTAACTTCTTACCGTTGACTCCCCGGCTAGGTAGGTTCTGCATGTTGATCTTATCATCACCTCCCCAGCGTCCGGTATGCGCGGCGTAGTAACGAATCGGTACCGGCATCAGACCACGTTTGGATATATCTATAAACCTCTGAGTACGCGTTTCTTCTAGGGTGCTTTTCGTGCCCAGCCTTGCAGCAACCAGCGCCTGTACTTGGTCGTTCTCATGGTCTAACAGTGCCTTGAAGGCTTCGTCGGACTTAGCAAACGCCCACGTCTCCTTACCTGTTGTCAGGCTTATCTTAGTCGGCGGAATTACGTCGAGTGCTTTAAGCACCTCAGCAAACTTCGGGTTACTCATCAGCTCTTTCTTATCAGTAACACCGGCATCTGTTAACAGCTTATCCTTACGGTCTTTAACGTCTTCGAGGTGTGACTCCAGTAGGCCAGTATCGAGTTCAAGTATCGGATCGATAAACATACGCAGTGTTAAGTCGATCAACCTAAGCTCCTGCTTAGGGAAACCTTTCTGCATCAGGATACCGAACAACTTGTACGTCAGGTCTACATCGTTGATACAGTAGTCACCGTACCGGTCTAGTTCTTCTGGTGAAAAATCACCTCGTCGTTTTCCGAGGGCGTTGAGTACCTCCGTGCCCTTGACTCCGATATTATACCTTTCAGTAAGCGCTTTGAGACTTCCACCAACTTCCACCCCATGAAGAGCACGGGACATGCAAAGAGTATCGGTATAAACGCGAGGATGCACACCAAAACGCCAGCTAAGAATGGCACCATCAAAAAGAGTATTGTGACAGAGGACCATAGACTCCGACCAATTGAAGGTGTGTAGGTATTCTCTGATCTGTTCATGCGTTCCACTTGCCCATTCAGTTTGTTCATTGTTAACCTTTATCCCTACACCGACCACCTCGAACTGTGGGTCACGGATGTATGATTCTGTTGTCATCTTAGATAGTGAAAATTCCTTACTGTAAAACGTCTCGAAATCTACGGTTATAAGGTCCATCACATACCCACCTTTTCTATTAATTTATTCAGGTACCACTGCGCTTTCAGCAAATCTTCTTTCGGCTTGGCCTTGCTCTCATAACGCCAGAGGTATTTCAGTGCTGCGCCTTTGCAGTATCCCTTAAACGCCTCAGCTGTCATCGAGGCTTCTATACCATCAATGCACTCGACACTGCCGAAGCTGTAATGCGCTGGGTGGTTCACCATATCCTCTGTGTAGGGCATCTCCCTACGTGGGTTATCGTTCATCACCATGCTCCTTCACACAGATCTCTGCATCGGTAGGCGCGCTTAGAGCATTCTTGCGAGCGACGCTGGCATACCACTTGAACACGTACTTCAGGGGTGACCACTTCGGGGCGATGACCTCGGCTGTCTCACATATACACGCGAGGTCTTCCCAGTATTCTTTAGTCTTTGCTAACATACATTTCTCCATTGCAGTGCTGAGATCACGTACCCGTAAACGCAAACGTAAGATCAAGTTCGAGCTGTTGTGGGTTCTTGTGCATACCACCAACATAGATCAGCACGTCGTCTATGTTGTCTTCATTAATAACGATGGCTATACCATCGTTGGCTTTTATAGCTGATAAGTTCTTTTCTTGTAGGGGTGTTGGTTTGTTCTTACCCGCCTTACATTCTATACCAAAGAATGTACCTCCGTAACAACCAATGATGTCTGGGACACCGCTATTACCAAACCCGCCAGTGACTGGGTAGAAGTAGTAAGCCCCTAACGTCTTCAGGTGTGCTACTACTTTCTTCTTAACTTTCGCTTCTGGAGTCATCGCCATATTACCATTTCCTCGTACTTAATTGTGTTGTTCTGGGTTCCCTGAGATTCTCTACAAGCAAAGAATTGTCGATGTGATCTCGGGTATTCACACAACGTGCGCTTCTTGTGTGGCGCTTTGTTCCACCGCACAGTTCGCAGATTTTACCATCGAAGAACTTTAGCTTCTGCTCTAACGCATCTGCACGAGCGTACATTTTCTCGGCGTCGGACCGTAAACTTTCAGGTGTTACTTTTGCGTAGTTCATGTTGTTACTCTCCATAATGAGTTTAGTTTAGTGTAGTCTATGCGATCCAGTTCGCTACGCGCAGTAACCTGCCTGTATTTTTCTTCGCACAGTATGCAGCTGCTGTGGCGCTTGCCGCTTTTGTGGTTGAGGTACAGGGGTGCGGCAACAATCCGCCCGCACGAATAACACGGCGCTTTCTGGGGTGTGTATCGGCTCATTGCGGCTTCTCCCACAAAACAATCTCTGTCAACTCAGAGCAAAGATCGTCGGCTACCTCATCTTCCCAAATGTCGTAGGCGGTTGCTTCGGTATCCGCTGCGACAGGCATTGTTTGCTTTTCCATACGGTCATCTAACCAGCTAAGCATATAAATGTTCATTGTGATTGTGCCTCCAACCATTCCATTAATGTTGTAACGATGGGGAATGAGACCCGCTTACCCCCGTTCGCTAAGTTGTATATAGTCGAGTAACTGACGCCTGTCTCCCGCGCAACGTACTTCAGGTTAAGAGGTTTCAGCCTGTGCTGTAGTTGTTCCAGTGTCATTAGTTGATCCCCGTCGAGCCAAAACCTTTCTTACCCCGTGTGGTGTCGTCCAGCTCATCCACCTCAGTCGAGACCAACATTGCCGGCACTACAATTAACTGTGCAATACGCTCACCGCGCTCAACTCTAAATGGCACGATGTCTGTACTGTGCACCGTCATCACGACACGGATCTCGCCACGGTAATCGGAATCAATTACACCTGCCATGGTGTCCACGCCTCGGCTAACGGCCAGCCCACTGCGTGGTTTGATCAGACCAACGAACCCATCTGGTATGGCAACGGCAATCCCCGTACTAATAGTCACTACTTGCCCGAAGTGAACGCGGGCGACGTCTTGGTCTGAGTAGATGTCGAACCCAGCTGCCCCTGCTGTGGCCCGTTTTGGTGTTGTACACGTCGTTGTCAAGCGTTTGAATTTTATCATGGTCTATACCTTGAGAAGAACTTGAGGAAATATGATGTCGATGTTCGCCAGCACTGCAAGTAGTACAACCACCAAACTGTATATTACGACGGCACTATAAACTGCCCAGTACCAACGCATATGTTCAAAATAGATACAGTAAGCTATCTGTACACAGAACATAACTACTGCTAAAGCTATCATTACATATAGTGTTATCATTTCATTCTCCGTTTCGCTGCTTCTGTTATTGCTTGTTGTTCTGCCTCTGTTGCGGTAGCCCACGATTTAAGATCTTCGAGAGTCCTACCACAGCCGACACAGACCCCGGCTTCTACCTTACAAACTTTTACGCATGGGCTGAGTATCACTCAGTTCTCCAATATCATCGGCTGGACGTCGACGCCCACCATCAAGTGGAATATCGCTTTGGCCTGCGCCTCGATGAGCTTGGGCCGTGACCAGTCGTACCGTACCGCAGATGCCACGGCTTGGTATCTGTGTGGTATCCCAGCACGGTATGTGAATGTATACCCGCTGATGTCATCAATTAGTTTTTTCATCTTTAGTTCTCCTGCTCTTCTTGGGGGTACTTGTCTAGCGTCCAATGGGCGCTTGTTAATAACGTCTCCACTACTTGGGGGGACATGTTACTACTTGCTAGTATGTCGACTGTCTCGATGAGCATCTTTATCTGCTCCCGATATTCCGCGATTTCCTGCTTTGTGTTAGTAGTCATAACTTAGTTCCTCTTTTTTGATACCAGTTCCCGAAGGGCTGGTGGCCCCCCGTGTTAGTGCGTCACTAACATTATCTATAAACCCAATAGACGTTGACGTCTATCCTACGTCCGATACCCACAATGTCTATTGTGGGGGGCACTGCACTGGTCAGCATTAGTACTGCTAACTTCTCCTGTACCCACAAAGGCAACGCATCTACCGAAGGATATGTAGCATCCAGCGGAGTGTCAAGCTTATCTATACCTAAACATATCACACCGACAGGTTTCGTACCCTCCAGTACGATAACGCGGTATATGTTATCATCCTGTATAGATCCACCGTTATCACCTACCCAGTACCACTCAGTGTCGGTGCTAGTGGATGCAAAAGGATTCTTCACCGTGAGATACCTCGGGTTAAACTTAATCGATTCCTGCCACATTTGCGCCCTAACCGCTTCCTTACCAACATACTTAATCCACCACATAGAACATGCCTTCACCGGCGCGGTACCCTACACCATCGACGTACTCGCCATCGCCTAACATGTTAAGGACAGATAGTTTACCCATGATGTGATCCGGTAGGTTGTCTGCTTCGTAGCGATCTACTGTGTTAGACATTGCCGATGTATACGCGGATGTCGCATTGCCGATATATACAGTCTCAAACTTCTGAGCACCCATGCACTCATAAACACGAACGAACCACATCGGTACCTCGCGACCAGACAGCGCACTACTATTATCCTTTAGCTCGAAGTACTTCGCTAAGTCTGCACTGAACGCTGGGCTTAGAAACGTATGTCCAGCTTTTACCAGATGTCGTAGCTCTGTAAGTAGTGGGCTGTCAGGTGTATAGGATGATATGTTAAACATCGTCTCTACGGACGCTCGTAAGTCCTGCCGAGCCGTATACGCCACGCTAGTAACCTTACTCACTACGTCTGAAAAGGTTACCTTCAACATATCTTGTGGGCTGTAAGGTCGCATGTACCGCTTAATGTGGCGCAGTGCGGTGGCGCAGCTACCCGTCGTCTTCGTATAGTAAGCGTCGTTATAGTCAGAGTACCGGTTGTTCGCTATATTCGGGCTACTGATGGTGTACTCAGTACTCCACCTACTTTGCTCCCCGTCAAAAGGTTCGGGTTTCTGCCCAGCGGATACCCAACCTACGCAGTACGGGTTACCCTCTATATACATATACAGTGAGGCACGATCCCGCATTATAAACTGCATACCCCGGACACTTGAGGCGATGTTACTCTTTAGTATCCTAATAGACTCTGATTGCTCGGCCTCTGCCCAACCGGATGTCCATCGTTTCTCTTCTGTTAGTGCTTCACTAACAAGTTTATGTCTGAAAGTCATCATTACATATCTCCTGAATTAATGTTTACCGTTACGCCTACGTCTGGGTTGGCATGTTTATTGTCTAAGATGCACCATAGTACGGGGCATGACCAGTTACCCCATGTACCCCCAAGGTATCCATCTGTCAATACTATGGCGGCTTGTGGCTTGACGCCGTGCTCGGTCAGGTACGCTGGGATACATTCCACATTCGTGCCACCACCACCTGCTGGCTTAGTAGTGTTGATGAGATCATCGAGTTCGTGCATCAAATATTTCTCATCCTGACAAACCGCGCTGTCCCAGTACAATAAACGTACAGCTTCGGGGTGTACGGTGTCACATATACTCTTCACTTCGGATAGGAAGTGGCTAAGCTCGGTATGTCCAATAGATCCTGATGTGTCGATGGCGATAACCAGCTCACCCACACTCTCACTAACACCTGATGGCATGTAGTAACCACCTGCAACATACCTTCTGTTAGGACGTTGCCATGTAGAGTAGTCATTACCTGCACACGTTGTAGATATAAAGTCGCGCAGTACCTCACGCCAATCTATCTGGGGCTGGAGTAGTTCGGCTAAGTCACGATCACCCCCAGTGCCCAGCTTACCGGCGATCAACGCACCCTGACGTATCGCCTCGTCTATATCTCGTGCCAGCTCCCGCTGTTCTTCCTGAGTAAGCTCCTTCGCTCCATCCCAGTCGTGCTCATCCATACCCCCGGCACCTTCACCGTTGTCGCCATCTTCCTTGAGCATGCTGTATACCTTCGCGCTGTCCATGCCCCGGTACTTCGGATCGTAGCAGCCGCCTTCGGGTAACGTCGCCCAACCATCTCGGTTGTCATCTAAAAGCTTACAGTTGATAACGAAGTCACACGCTACATTCGCTAGCTGTGGGTTCTCGTCGTACAGGTGCCGCCATGTAGTGAGGTGCCGGTAGAGTTTGTGGTAACACTCGTGCAGTACTAGGAACCGTAGCTCTGGGTCGTTAAGTGTGTCGATGAAGTCACGTCCGTACTTCTCATCACGCCCATTAGTACAGGCTGTCGGGACATCATCGTCTATGCTGCGATCCCCGATCATAAGTACACCCGCTAGGGCTATGTACTTCGGACTGCCCATAATATCCACTACTGCTTTGGATAACCGTTGTTCTTGTGTAAGTTGTTTTCCGATAGATAACATACTCATTCTCCTGTTAGTGACGCACTAACTATTTCTTGTCTGCTGCGAACATGTAGTTGTTGTTCATGGCCCACTGTGTGAACTTCTTATTGGTCATGATCAGCTGCTGCTTGGCATACTTCGGGGTACGGACACCGTTAGCAAACATACCCTGCGCTTCCTTGTCCAGTCGCGGCATGTAGTCCATCCACGCATCTACCCAATCTTTGTCGAGACTTGCTAGGCTACGGTATACAACCATACATACCGCAGAGGCAGAGTCAGGCACCTTAGCGTTAAGCGGATCCTGCTTGATACTTTCGAGTGACGGTAACTGATCGGCCAGCTTGACGAACGCCATCAGATCCATCGCGCCTCGGTCACCAATAGTACCCATAAGTAAACCTGTTAGTGTCTGATCATCGAACTGTTCGCGAGTCTTGAGCCAGTCGGACGCCGCCTCTAGTGACCGAGGTGTAACAAACGCTGGACGCTGCTGCTTGGGATGATAGATGTACGGGTTATCATCTGGGTTCTTGATATCTTCGAAGCCATGAAACAGGTGTGGGTTATCCTTGCACCAGCCCAGTAGTGTGTGATCGATGCCGTTGTTGATACCCCACTCGATCCATTCCATGTGGTCAGGCTTACGGGCCGTAATAACAGTCATCCGGTTACGGGCATGGGGTGGTAACAAGTCACCGACACCTTCGGCACCGAGGTTGGTCGTCGCAAACACAACGCTGTCCTCGTGTAACTCATACGATCCTATCTTACGTTCGAGCATCAGTCGCAGCATGGCATTCTTGACGGCGGGGTTCGCCTTGCCGTACTCGTCAATCATCAGGATGATCGGCTTGTCGAGGTGTGCACCTAACTCCTCGTTGGTGGCGTACGATACATAGTCTGTACCCGCTTCTTCTGACATGGTGGCCAGCTTCGGTATGGATATGTCACCGAGATCCTTAGTCGTGCAGTCGAAGTAACACGGGGTGTGAGTCGGTAGCTCACCTGCTAACATCTTGAGTAGCGAGGACTTGCCGGTACCCATGTGGCCTTGGATCAGTACGGTACGCTTGGTACCACCTGCTTTGATAGCTGACATGATCTGGTCAAGACCGAGGGCGTACATCTGGGCTGCATTGTTCATAGTAGTTCTCCTAGTGAGTCGGTGTAAGTAAATCCGCTGTTGGTGTCGCATCCGATCTTGTATGCCTGTTGAATACTGATGTTGCGCTGGTGCAGATCTGCAATCTGCTCGTCAGTCAGTGGGCATCCAGCGAATCCGTACTTGGCAAACTCTTGCTGTAGTGCTTCGCGGTACTTGTTCATAGTAGTTCTCCTAGTGTTAGTGACTCACTAACTTATTATTGGGTGGTTGTAAACTTCATCTTAGCTAAGGACTCGTCGAGTGGTACACCAGCGTGCATCGCTATGTGGTTGTATACCTTCACACCTTCCAGCTCTGCCATACGCTCGACCTGTTTCTTGACTAGCCAATACGGTGACGCAGGTACTATCTCCACAATGTCAGGGTACAGGTACCCAGCTGGCACATAGTCGTCGTCGTCCATATAAACACCCGCTGCTCGTGCTAGACCGTTACCTGCGTCGTATATCTCGATTGATCGTAATGTAATCATATTATTCTCCTCAGAATAGTTGTTAGTGTGTCACTAACTTACATGTCAAGTGATGGTAGTGCTTTGATAACGTCATCTACCACACGTTTCGTTTCGGCGCGGAGATACCCATCCTCCCGTAATGCATCTGGTGTAATCCCCCGCAGTGTGTTTTCTAGCTTCAGACGCAATGCTGACATCTGTGAATCGTTGGTGATATTGCACACGTCTAGCAGATCTACTATGTCGAGCACGTTAGACACCAGCGTGTCTCGAAAGATCTTCTTCTGTCCGCTGTCACCATAGTCGAGCCGTTCGGACATTGCTGTTAGTGCCTTGAATGCACGTTGCCACACATCCTGCATCGCACTGTGTAACTGGGCCTCGTAATACGCTTGGTAGTGGTCTTTGACCTGCTGATTCCCCTCGTTGCCGACATCGACGCGAAAGTCACCTGCTTCTGGTAGTGGGATATATGAGAACCGGAACTTAAACTTCTGCGCAATGCTGGCCGCTTCGGGGTACTCCTCACGGGAGAACAGGTTACCTAAGTTGGCCTGCGCTTGACTGATCTCCCAGTCATAAGCATCAATAAACTGTGCTACAAGACGTTCGTACTCGTTCTGCACCTCTGTCATGGTCTGGTGATACTTGAAATACGCCGCAGTTGGCAGAAGACGCATTCCGGTATCAGACCATGGCATAGTCATAGAGTAGTGTAGGTTACGGACATTAGCGGTGAACTTCTGCACTGCATCTAGCTCTGCGCAGTTGCCCAGTAGCTTTTTGTTGACGTTGGCCACACCTGCTGCGGCATAGTTCTGTGAGGTGATGTCCTTTGACGCCCGCTTGTCTAACTTACGCGCTGTCCATGTAGAGATACTTAACTCTACCAACATCGATGAAGATGCGATGGATGGTGCTGTTGGGGCTTGTGGTGCTTTGTTAGTTGTTAGTGGCTCACTAACATTGTGTTGCTGCGTTGTATGGTTCATAACAGTGTACTCCGGTCTGGTTTAAGGCTCGGTGGGGCGCGAGGGGCGGTGTCTGACTAACTAACTGTGAGAACCCCCACCGAGATACATATTATGACACAAGTAGCGAAGAATGTCAAAGGATGCCAAAACGTGTCGAGTTGTGTAATGTTCTTGTGTTTAGTGTATTGTTCTTACAGTGAAGTGACCTAAGTCATTGATTTATAAGTACTGTTCGAATGTTCGCTTTTGCGCAGATAGGAGAGACCTGCTGAGAGGGGGTCCGAAGACGCAAGAAAACGTACAGTCATTTCGAGCGGCAAAAAGGTTGGGAGCCAATTTCGTGGAAAACGTACTTTATATATTGATATTAAGAATAAGTATATATAGATAAACCTCGATACTTTGACGCTGGTATGTTTCGTCGGTGCTTACTAGTGCCTACAACAAAATGTCACGAAACTACATTGTACGTTTAGGGCCTTTAAAAAACGTACAATACAAGAACATTACCCCCCTTTTTCGTACAGTACACGGGGCACTAAGGCTAGAACGCGAACATTACAAATATGGCTGTTTTGCGTTGGCGCAACGCGACCCGAGGAACTGGTATCACGACGTAAGAATCCTCCGCCATATCTTTGTTAGTGACGCACTAACAAGTCCTAGTGTGTTATATCAAGGTGACGTGTATAGACAACCCGGATTAACTATATATATATATAGCCAAACATGTATAGACAACCCGTTGTTATCGGCTCGCGCAACGCGACCTGAGGAACTGGTATCAATGCCCGATAAAATCGAGGCGAAAAAAAACCCGCCGAAGCGGGTTACATGACACCCCAGATCATAGCTGGGGTGATGCAGGAGCTGTACTCGGTCCAGTGCTCTTCGTCCCAAGACTGGCAACCGGTTATTGCGTTGATCATGATAAAGCCTAGTAAGAAGCCTAGTAAGAATCCTAGTAATGCCGTGATAACGTGTTTCATTGTTCACCTCGAATAGTGGGGCGACTATCGTCGCCCCTTATTAGTTATAGTAGTTTGATCGCGGCCAGTACTTGCTGGCGCATTTTGATAATATCGAATTTTGGTTCCTCTAAACCGGCGCACACTTTCAAGATATCGTTCAAGCTGTCGCGGATACGTTGATCTGGTGTCCGTGTTCGACTGGTGCTGCCTTCAATTTCCTTCTTAGTGCGCTTCTCTAATGCGCTTTTGAAGTCATTGCGTTTGGCGCCAATTTGTTGCTGAGCGTATCGCTTGCTTGCCTTCTGGCTATCGGACAAGCTCTTAGTGTTCTTTATCAGTAGTGCTTGAGTAGGAGCAGGAAAGCCTTTTATGATCGCGGCATTGATACTATCGAACAACTCCTCACTCGCCGTGCTCTTAGTGTCCTTCGTCTTGGGTGATATAAAGTCAGTGCTCTTAAAGCCTTCAGCTATCAGGGTATCGATGGCCGATACCATTGACTTGTCTGCCTTGCTGCTAGCAGATACGGCAGCGGTGATACGGGTAGCGGTTGCAGTGTTTAGCTTATTCATAATAGTTCTCTCTTAGTTAGTTGGGTAACATATCCAGCCCCTCGCTGAATATGCAACCACTATAGCTAACACCTGATAACTTATCAATAGATAAACTAACAGACTGATAAGTTTAGCCATTCCTCGCGCTGTTAGTGGCGCACTAACAAAAAAGCTAACCGGCCAGCGACGCGGGGAAAAGCGGCCAAAGACAACCCCACCTACCCCCCACCAACCACTTTGTGGCGTAGGAATCCTGCGGCTCCTATGAATTACTAATACGTGGGAACAATGGCCATTTTTTTGAGTTTGGTACCCCCACCCCCTCAATATGGCGATACCCCCCGGGTCAAAATATTAATGGACTTGCAAAAAATTATTTTTCGTGTATAACCGTACCCATCGGTTAATAGCCTGCGGAAGTAAAAATGACCTTAATGCTCGACCCTGAAATCGGTGTCCCCTTTTCGGACAAGGTTCCGTATATTGACCTGCGTGCTCGGGCAGAAGCGGCATGTAACTCCGCTATGCTCCTCTCAGAACACGGTTTAGACGTGGAACCCACTAAAGAAGATCAGGATACGGCGGCAAAATTGGCTTTGGCGTACGCCGAAGACCCCGAAAAGACATCTAAGAAAGTTAACAACAAGAGAGCGGCTACGTTAACCCCGGCCTCCCTCATAATAACGGGTAATATCCTCAAGGAATTCGGCCACTCGGTGGTAGAGAGTTCGGTGCAGATACGACACCTCGTTACGAACAAGCTAATTGACGAAACTATGAACCCGGATGCCCGAGTACGTATCCGTGCACTGGAGCTTCTCGGTAAAATATCCGATGTGGGGCTGTTTGCAGAGAAGACAGAGGTCACGATCACGCACCAGACGACCGATGACATCAAAGAACGCCTCCGTAACAAGCTGATGAAGCTAGTCAACCCCGAAGAAGTAGAAGAAGCTACGTTTATAGACGTTGATGCTATGTTGGGTGCCGACGACGAAGACGACGTTGACGACGCCGACGACGACGAGGTAGGGGAGACTGAAAATTTCGATGGATGATGACGTACTAGACTTCACAGAAGCCGATATTGAACAGATGCTGGCTAATCTGGACTCGTTTTCGGACGATGAAGTGATCGAGATTGACCGTATGGCGGATGAGCTTACAACACGTAAGGCGAGTAAAGCTGCGTACGATGATCTGATCGAGTTTTGCCAGATGATGATGCCTGAGTTTCTTGTGGGTAAGCACCACAGAATACTTGCAGATATGCTCATGGCTATCGAGAGCGGCGACAAAGACCGAGTATGCGTTAACATCCCACCACGTCACGGCAAATCACAGTTGGTGTCTATTTTCTACCCAGCGTGGTTCCTAGGACGTAATCCCAACAAGAAAGTCATGATGGTATCTCATACTACCGATTTGGCTGTGGATTTTGGACGTAAGGTTCGTAACCTAATTGCTACAGATGCGTACAGCGCGATATTTCCTACCGTTAGACTGGCACAGGATAGTAAGTCAGCAGGAAGGTGGAATACTAACGCTGGCGGAGAATATTATGCGTGTGGTATCGGGTCAGCCCTAGCAGGTCGAGGTGCAGATCTCCTGTTGATTGACGACCCCCACTCTGAGCAGGATGTGATCAACGGAAACTTCATCGTATTTGAGAAAGCCTACGAATGGTTTACTTTTGGTGCACGAACTCGACTAATGCCGGGTGGCCGTGTAGCAATCATACAGACTCGGTGGCATATGGATGATTTGACTGGGCGTGTTGTTCGGGACATGTCCAAGAACGATAGGTCCGATCAATATGAAGTTGTTGAGTTCCCTGCTATACTAGAGGTTCTAAACCCCAAAACTAATAAGCACGTAGAAAAGCCGTTGTGGCCTGAGTTTTTTGACTTAGAGGCGTTGTTACGTACTAAAGCGTCTATGCCAGCGTTTCAGTGGAATTCGCAGTACCAACAACAGCCGACGGCAGAAGAAGCGGCACTTATTAAGCGGGATTGGTGGCAGATATGGGATCAGGAGAATCCCCCCAAGTGCGAGTACGTCATCATGTCCTTGGACTCCGCAGCCGAGACACATAACCGCGCTGACTACACGGCACTGACAACTTGGGGTGTTTTTTTCTACGAAGAGACGAATGCGTACAATATTATCTTGCTTAATAGTATAAAGAAGCGTATGGAGTTTCCAGAACTTAAAGAAATGGCTCTGGAAGAGTACTCTGAGTGGCAGCCTGACTCGTTTATTGTAGAGAAAAAGAGTTCGGGTGTAGCCTTATACCAAGAAATGCGCCGAATGGGCGTACCAGTAACTGAATATACCCCACACAGGGGGTCAGGCGATAAGTTGGCACGTTTAAACTCTGTCGCTGATATTGTATCATCTGGCATTTGCTGGGTTCCCGCTACTAGGTGGGCTGAAGAAGTAGTAGAAGAGATTGCCGGGTTCCCTTTTATGAGTCATGATGACTTAGTTGACTCAACGGTGATGGCGCTTATGCGATTTAGGCAGGGCGGGTTTATTCGACTACCTACTGACGAGCCTGAAGAACAACAATACTTCCGCCACCGGCGCGGCGGGTTTTACTGAGAGACTAAACAATGGCAATCGAAAAAGGTTTATATTCAGCCCCCATGGGTTTGACCGAAGAATTTGAGCTGGACGACAGCGCAGCTGAAGAAGGCACGGAACTTGCGATCGAGATAATCGATCCTGAGGCTGTGATTTTAGACGACGGTTCAGTTGAGATAACGATAATCCCAGACGCCGATGAGTTTGATTTGTTAGGATTCGATGCTAACTTGGCAGAGGGCCTAGATGAGGGCGAACTGCGTGAGTTATCTGGAGACCTGATAGGTCTTGTAGAAGCTGACATCGAGAGCCGCAAAGAGTGGGCCGACACCTTTGTAAAAGGTTTGGACACGTTAGGGTTAAAGTACGAAGAACGTACAGATCCTTGGGAAGGTGCCTGTGGAGTACACTCGGCAGTCTTAGCAGAAGCGGCGATCCGGTTCCAAGCAGAGACTATGAGCGAGACATTCCCCGCCGCTGGCCCAGTCCGCGTTAAGATCCTCGGTGAAGAGAATAAAGATAAGGTCGAAGCCGCTGAGCGTGTAAAAGCGGATATGAACTACGAACTTACAGAACGTATGGTTGAGTACCGTCCAGAGCACGAACGTATGCTATACAGCCTAGGTTTGGCGGGTTCAGCGTTCAAAAAGGTCTATTTTGACCCGAATTTGGGGCGTCAAGTAGCTATATACATCCCCGCAGAAGACGTCATTGTACCGTACGGCGCGTCACATATTGAGTCCGCAGAGCGTGTTTCGCACATAATGCGTAAGACTAAGAACGAACTGAAGAAGCTTCAGAGCGTTGGTTTCTACCGAGACGTAGAGTTAGGAGAGCCACAGGCGTACCACACAGACATTGAAGAGAAGAAAGCTGAAGAAGGTGGCTTCTCTACAACAGATGACGATCGCTTCACAGTATACGAGATCCACGCCGACCTGATCATTGACGGTGTTGATGAAGACGAAGAAGAGATCGCAAAACCTTACATCGTAACTATTGAACGTGGCACTGGGGAAGTCCTCGCAATTCGCCGTAACTGGTACGAAGAAGACGAACTGATGCTAAAACGTCAGCATTTCGTACACTACGTATACGTGCCCGGATTCGGCTTCTACGGCCTTGGACTCATCCACATTATCGGCGGGTACGCTAGAGCGGGAACGTCGCTCATACGGCAGCTGGTGGACGCTGGTACGCTATCTAACCTCCCCGGCGGATTGAAGTCTCGTGGGTTACGTATTAAGGGTGATGATACACCGATTGAACCCGGTGAATGGAAAGATGTAGATGTACCGTCTGGATCTATCCGTGACAACATCATGCCGCTTCCTTATAAAGAGCCGAGCCAGACATTACTAGCCCTACTTAACCAGATCACGACGGAAGGTCGGCGTCTTGGTGCTATTAGTGACATGAACATCTCGGACATGTCTGCTAACGCTCCTGTAGGCACCACACTGGCTCTCCTAGAGCGTACGCTGAAACCTATGGCGGCAGTACAGGCTCGGGTCCACTACGCCATGAAGCAGGAGTTTAAGCTCCTCAAAGCGATCATGGCAGAGCACGCTCCCGAAGAGTATGGCTACCAGCCAGAAAGGGGCGAGATAAGCGCACGTCAAGAAGACTATGCGATGGTGGATGTAATCCCCGTCAGTGATCCGAACAGCTCTACGATGGCGCAACGTGTAGTTCAGTACCAAGCAGTGCTACAGATGTCGCAGCAAGCTCCTCAGATATACGACCTACCACAGCTCCACCGACAGATGATTGAAGTACTAGGCGTTAAGAACGCCGACAAACTCGTTCCTACACAGGACGATGCCAAACCGACCGATCCGGTCAGCGAAAACATGGACGCCCTAAACGGTAAACCCGTACACGCGTTTATAAACCAAGACCACGACGCACATATGGCGGTACACCAGTCATTTATGCAAGACCCAATGATCGCGCAGACTATTGGTCAAAACCCGCAAGGGCAGAAGATCATGATGGCGTTGCAGGCACACCTTGCTGAACACCTCGGGTTTAGCTATCGCAAGCAGATAGAAGAAAAACTAGGCGTTCAACTACCACCACCGAACGAAGAGTTACCAGAAAGCATCGAAATGGAACTCGCACGTCTCATGGCGGACGCCGGTAAGCAGCTTACCCAGACGCACCAGCAAGAAGCCGCGCAGAAGCAGGCTGAGCAACAGCAGCAAGATCCTGTTATGCAGATGCAGCAAGCTGAGCTACAGATCAAACAACAAGAAGTACAGCGTAAGGCCCAGAAGGATCAGGCCGATATGCAGATGAAACAAGCTGAGCTACAACTCAAAGCCCAGCAAGTTCAGGCATCCGCACAGCTAGATGCGGAACGCGTGAAGATAGAGCAACAAGAACTCCAGATGGAAGCCGAGAAATCGGGAGTACAACTGGCTGCGGATAGACGCCGAGACAGCAACAAGATAGACCTAGAACTAGCGAAGTTGACGTCCGGCAAAAATAACAGGAAATAACCATGGCTAAGACCGTCTTTGACGTGCTCGCAGAGAATATCAACGCAGACATAGAGTCTGCGACTACTTTCCTTACTGGAGGGTCTGCTAAAGACTTTCCGGCGTATCGGGAAATTGTTGGCTTAATTCGGGGTCTCGAAGCCAGCAAGCAACATCTAGCGGACCTCTCGCGTAACTATATGGAACAAGACGATGACTGATTCTATTATTGCAGTACCTGATGCCCTAAAACGGAAAATGGAAGCTGAAGCTTCAGCGGAACCGAAATTAAAAGACCGTGAGCTTACTGACGGGGAGTGGGAAGCACAACTCCCTAAGCCCTCAGGCTTCCGACTATTAATAGCGCTACCTGATGTAGAAGAGTACTACAAAGGTACAGAGCTATTAAAAACTACAGATGTGATGCACAGAGAGTACATCATGTCGATAATGGGCATTGTAGTAGACATGGGTGCCGACGCCTATTCAGATACAGACCGCTTTCCTGAAGGCCCTTGGTGTAAGCAAGGTGACTACGTTATGTTCCGTATGAACACAGGTACGCGTTTTAAGGTGAATGGTAAGGAGTTTCGACTGATGAACGATGATTCGGTAGAAGCAGTAATTCCAGACCCTAGCGGCATCATGGCTATATAGGAGATAACTCATGGCATTTCAAAAAGTTGAGTACGAACTTCCCAAAGCGGAAGAACGAGACATCGAGATAGAATCGTCTAGTGCTATCGAAGTGGACATCGGCGGTCGGAAAGCTAAGGCCAAAGCTAAAGAAGCTGAAGCGGAAGCGGAAGTCGAATTAGAGGACGATGACGCCGAATATGACGTAGAAGTCGTTGATGATACACCGAAAGCAGATCGTAACCGGAAACCGTCTGAGCCACCGGAAGAAATAACCGATGATGAGCTTGAAGACTACTCGGACAAAGTTCGCAAACGTATCCAGCACTTTAGTAAGGGATACCACGATGAGCGTAGAGCTAAGGAATCCGCACTACGAGAGCGTGAAGAACTAGAGCGTCTGACACAGAAACTCGTCGATGAGAACAAAGAGCTTAAAGGTAGTGTAAACAAGAACCAGACAGCACTACTTGAGCAAGCTAAGCGTTCCGCGACAGCAGACCATATCGCAGCTAAGAAAGCATACAAGGATGCGTATGAAGCTGGAGACGCCGACGGTGTACTGAATGCACAAGAAAGTCTATCGAATGCTAAGAATAAGGTCGATAGATTAAACAATTTTAAGTTACCACCTTTACAGACAGAAGAAACTCCTGTAAAAGTAGAACCTGAATCCACCCCTGCGCCAATCGAGGTTGATACTAAGGCGGCGTCTTGGCAACAAGACAACACTTGGTTTAACCAAGACATCGAGATGACAAGCTTCGCTTTGGGGTTGCATAACAAACTTGTCCACGAGGGAGTAAGCCCTCAGAGTGATGACTACTACGAGCGAATTGATACTCGTATGCGACAGTTATTCCCCGAAAAATTCGAGGACTCAGAGGAAGTACAAAAACCTAAGAGACGTTCGAATGTGGTTGCACCCGCTACGCGGAGCACAGCGCCTAAGAAGATTAGGCTCACGCAAACACAATACCAGCTCTCAAAGCGTTTAGGACTTACCCCTGAACAATACGCCAAACAGGTTGCATTAGATATGAGGAAACAGTAATGGCTAAGAACAGAATTGATCGTGAGCTAGAAACCCAAGAAAGCACAACCCGCAAAAAGGCTTGGTCGCGCCCTGAGGTGTTACCATCACCAAATCCCGAGCCGGGCTATGCGTTTCACTGGGTTCGAGTAAGCACGCAAGGACAGGTCGATGCCACTAACGTATCCTCGAAATTACGCGAAGGTTGGGTGCCCTGCAAGGCAGATGATCATCCCGAGATTACTTTGGTTGCTATCGAACAAGATCGCTTCAAAGATAACATCGTGATTGGTGGTTTGATGCTATGTAAAGCACCGACAGAACTAGTCGAAGAGCGGTCTGAACATTACAACACCCAGACTCGTTCCCAGATGAACTCTGTTGATAACAACCTTATGAGAGAGAATGACCCTCGTATGCCTCTGTTCAATGAACGGAAAACGAAGGTTACTTTTGGAAATGGGACTTAATTTAGGAGCTTATAATGGCTTACCCAACTGTAAGTGGCCCTTCTGGGCTAGTTCCGGTAAAACTAGTAAGTGGCGTACCTTTCGTGGGCGTAACTCGTCAATATAGCATTGCGAGCAACTATGCCACGAGCATCTTTAATGGTGATGCTGTTCAACTGGTTACCGGAGGCACCGTCGAACGCGATACTGCTGACGCTGCAATGACGCCTATCGGCGTATTCTTAGGCTGTACTTATACTGATCCCGTACTGGGCTACCAGTTGTTCAGTCAGTACTACCCGGCGAATACCGTCGCATCTGACATCATGGCTTACGTCGCTGATGCTACCGATGTTCTGTTTAAAGTTGCTGTTTTGTCTTCAGCTGCGGGTGCAACCCCAGTTATCGGCGATCTCGCAATTACAGACCTTGGCGCAAACGTAGCAATGATCAACAATGTTGGCGATACCGCTACTGGAAATTCCCGATGTGGTATTTCTGACACTACGGCTACAACTAACACTCTGCCTTTACGGATTGTGTCGTTAGTAGAAGAAACCAAAAATGTATCCGGTGGTTACACTGAAGCTCTCGTTAAGTGGAACGCAGGTCATCAGATGAACAGCCTAACCGGCATTTAAGAGGGAATAACAAATGGCTATTTCACGCGCCCAGCTCCTTAAAGAGCTACTACCCGGACTAAATGCTTTATTTGGTTTGGAATACGCAAAGTATGGCGAAGAACATTCCCAGATCTTTGAAACCGAATCCTCAGATCGTTCTTTTGAGGAAGAGACTAAATTATCTGGCTTCTCAGCAGCACCTGTCAAAGGCGAAGGCTCAGCCATCGAATATGACAATGCTCAAGAAGCGTGGAGTGCTCGTTATGTGCACGAAACCATTGCGATGGGTTTCTCAATTACTGAGGAAGCTATTGAAGATAACCTGTATGACTCTTTGTCTGCTCGTTATACTAAAGCATTGGCTCGCGCCATGGCATACACTAAGCAAGTTAAGGCTGCTTCTGTACTCAACAACGCGTTTGCTAACACCACTTACGGTGACGGCCAAACTCTTTGTTCTACAGCTCACCCGCTTGTTTCTGGTGGCACCAACTCAAACCGCCCAACTGTCGCTGCTGACCTTAACGAGACTTCTCTTGAAGCCGCCGTTATTCAAATCAGTCAGTGGACCGATGAGCGTGGCTTGTTGATCGCTGCTCAACCTAAGAAACTCATCATTCCACCAGCCTTGCAGTTTGTTGCAACCCGCTTGTTGGATACTGAGGGTCGCGTAGGTACTGCGGATAACGACATCAACGCCATCCGCAATAACGGTTCTATCCCACAAGGCTACTCCGTTAACCATTATCTGACAGACACCAATGCTTGGTTCTTGATGACTGATGTACCTAATGGCTTGAAGCACTTCGTCCGTACCCCGATGTCTACCTCTATGGATGCAGACTTCGATACAGGCAACAGCCGTTATAAAGCCCGAGAGCGTTACTCTTTCGGCGTCTCTGATCCATTGGGTATCTTCGGTTCACCCGGTGCGTAATTAGGGTGGGGGCATTAACTTGCCCCCTTTCTTTTTTTGTGTTATAAACTACCTATCCCTGACAGTTGCCTAACGCAGCTGACACTAGCCACGACAGGAGATTCTCATGGCTTTATCTACTTTTTCTGGACCAGTCCGTTCAAATAACGGCTTCCAAATCCCCGTTGTTACGACTGCCAACTTACCGGCATTTGCTGACACCGCAATCGGAACCGCTTATATGGTTAGCGATAACGGCGCAGGCAACGACGAATATTGCATCGTAATTAATACTGGCGCTGCTTGGGTTACCGCCATTGGTGCCGCTCTTAGCTAATAGGAGGCTGGTATGTCTAATTCTGATGTTCAATCTAAACGGGTTACCGCAGCAGCTTCTTTGGCTGTTGGACCTGCACGTATTCGACAAGTTCAAGTATTGACTACCGCTGGTGGCGCAGGTCGGTTAACTATTACCGATGGTGCTGGCGGGCGTACAATACTAGACTTAGACTTCCTTGCTTCGGACTCTCACTCCGTGAACATCCCTGATTGGGGTATTCGGTGTCAAGATGACGTACTCATTACCGCTATGACTAATATTAGCGCAATGACTGTCTTCTATAGCTAGGGGTGCAGGATGCGATGCTATTATAAAAAAGGTGGTTCTGTTGGGAAGTCACCTGCTTGGACGCGTAAAGCGGGCAAGAGCGAGTCTGGGGGCCTTAATAAAAAAGGCGTCGAGAGTTATCGTAAAGCAAATCCGGGCAGTAAGCTTAAAACTGCGGTTACCAAAGATCCTAGCAAGTTAAAGGCAGGCTCTAAAGATGCTAACCGCCGCAAATCATTTTGTGCCCGTATGGCGGGTATGAAGAAAAAGAACACAAGCTCTAAGACGGCTAACGATCCAGATAGCCGTATCAACAAGAGTTTGCGAAAGTGGAATTGTTAAACACCCAAAGGGGAATATTTCATGAAAGGCACTAAGAAGATGATGATGGGTGGTATGACTGCCCCAGCCGGTGCAAAAGCACCTATGATGCCTAAGGGCGCAGCCCCTATGCGGGACGAAGAAGCTTCTATGGATCCACGAGATCCCCGGAAGAAGAAGAAAATGTTACCTCCACGAGTACCTAGCCAAGCACCTACAGCGATGGGCGCTCCCGCAGGTATGAAATCTGGCGGTATGGCCAAGAAAGGCTATAAGTCTGGCGGTAAAGTCCGTGGCGCAGGTTGTGCTAAGCAGGGCGTTCGCAGTGCTAAAATGGTCACCATGAAAGGTTCCTAATGCGTAGATACTACAAGAAAAGCGATTGCGGTTGTGGGTATAAAGCCGGGGGCACGGTTAAAGATTCGTGCTATACCAAGGTAAAGTCACAATATAAAGTATTTCCGTCAGCGTATGCGTCGGGAGCAATCGCTAAATGTAGGAAAGCAAAAGGTAAGAAATAATGGCAGTTCGCAAGACAGAGAAAGGTACGTCACTTAAACGCTGGTTCAAAGAGGACTGGAAAGACGTACGTACTGGTAAGGCTTGCGGACGCAAAGAGGGGGAATCACGCGGGACACCATACTGTAGGCCGTCGAAACGTGTAAGCAGTAAAACCCCCAAAACAAGTGGCGAGATGAGCGCAGCCGAAAAGCGCAAGAAGGTAGCCGAGAAGAAAAAACTGGGACAACCTGCGGGTAAACCACGTAAGGTATCCCCAGCAAAGCGGAAGGAGAAGAAGTGATGGAAGTTTTCCAGAATGGTCGGTTCTCGACAGGGGAACCTGTATATCAGATAGGTACACAAAACGAAGACGGCACCTATAAGGTTGTTGTCTTCGCCTTGATGAGTAAAGCGGAAGCAGAAGCAAAGCTAGCAGAGATGCAGCCTGTGGAAGCTCCAGTATCGTATAAGATTGCTAAGAAGCCTATTAAGAAAACTGGGAAGTAACCATGACCACATCGGGTACCACAGCATTCAACATGGACTTTACGGAAATCGCTGAAGAAGCGTGGGAACGTGCTGGACGTGAAATGCGTTCGGGGTACGACCTCCGTACTGCCAGACGTTCTATGAACTTGATGACAATCGAGTGGCAGAACCGTGGTATAAACATGTGGACGATTGATGAGGGTACTATAAACCTCGTCGATGGAACTTCTGAGTATACTCTCCCTGCGGATACCATTGATCTGATGGAACACCAAATCCGTACAGGGGCAGGCAATCAAGCAACACAATCCGACCTTACCATAAGTCGTATTAGTGTTAGCACCTACGCGGCTATCCCTAACAAGTTATCACGGGGTAGACCAATACAACTCTACATTGAACGGCTACGAGATGCGCCTAAAGTTAATCTGTGGCCCGTACCGGACAATGACAACTACGTCTTGTACTACTGGCGTATGCGCCGGATTGAAGACGCGGGTAGTGGCGTGCAGACTTCGGATATGAACTTTCGGTTCTTACCAGTACTAGTGGCGGGTCTAGCGTTCTACATCGCTATGAAAATACCTGAGCTTGCAGATCGAATCTCGATGCTTAAACAAGCTTATGAAGAGCAGTTCGCGTTAGCCGCAGGCGAAGACCGGGAGAAGACATCCGCACGGTTTGTCCCTAGAATAGGTAGGATATAGCGTGGGCAATAGGTTTGCATCCTCTAAGAAAGCTCTAGCGCTTTGTGATGTGTGCGGGTTTGAGTACAAGCTACGCGAACTACGCAGCCTTATTGTTAAGGGCAGAGACACGAATATTAAGGCGTGTCCAGAATGTTGGAACCCTGACCAGCCACAGAACAAGCTGGGGGAGTTCCCCGTTGATGATCCGCAGGCCATACGCAACCCGAGAATAGATACAAGTATCGGTATAGCTGGGAGTCGGAGCAGTCGAGATATTCAGTGGGGCTGGAATCCCGTGGGTGGTGGAAGCGACCCGTACGGACTAACCCCTAACACGTTACTTGGTACTGGATATATAGGCCAAGTTATCATAGACATTACGTAGGAGTGCTAAAATGAATGTTTTTGGGATGGAAGAAGTGAAGGTTATCAAGGATAAAGGCGTGCGCCCATGCGGTCACGGCCCTAAGCCGGATATGAAAGGCGTCAAAACCACGGGGATTAAAGTCCGTGGTGTTGGTGCAGCAACCAAGGGAACTATGGCCCGTGGGCCGATGGCGTAAAACATGAACTATACTGAGCTGAAAGTTAACATCCAAGACATCTGTGAGACCACTTTCACAGACGAGCAGCTCGCTATGTTTACGCAGCAGGCTGAACAAACCATATACAACACAGTCCAGATACCTGCACTGCGAAAGAACGTGACAGGTACACTGACCCAAAACGTTGGTTACCTGTCTATCCCGACAGATTTCTTATGGGCTTACTCGTTGGCGGTTGTGGATGCCGCTGGGGATTACCATTTCCTCCTTAATAAAGACGTAAACTTTATTCGTGAGGCGTACCCTACTACCACATCTGTTGGGCTACCACAGCATTACGCTTATTTTGACGACAATTCGTTTCTCCTCGGGCCTACCCCTAATAGTGGGTACGCCATGGAACTGCACTACGGGTATTACCCAGAATCTGTTGTTACCGCTGGGACTACGTGGTTAAGCGACGAATTTGATTCTGCACTATTGAACGGGGCGCTACTACAAGCAATCCGGTTTATGAAGGGCGAACCAGACGTTGTGCAGATGTACGAAAAACTGTATGTCCAAGCAATTAAACTACTCAAAAATCTTGGGGACGGTAAACTTAGAGAAGACGCGTATCGTTCGGGTCAATTCCGTACCCCAGTACAGTAAGTTAGGAGATAAAAAATGGCAATTTCGCAGGCAATGTGTACATCGTTTAAACTAGCCCTTCTCGATGGTGGGATGGACTTTAGTAGCGATACGTCACAAACATTCAAAATCGCACTGTACACATCTAGTGCGACCCTAGACGCGGCCACCACGGCGTACTCTGTGACCAACGAAATCTCGGGAACCGGTTATGTTGCTGGGGGTAATACGTTGACCGTAGTAGCTCCGACTACTTCTGGTACCACAGCACTGTTGGATTTCGCAGACACTACGTGGTCAACTGCAACTATCACAGCCCGAGGCGCACTCATATACCAGTCTGGGGGTACTAACCCCGCAGTAGCGGTTATTGATTTTGGCGCAGATAAGATATCCACAGCCGGTGACTTTACTATCCAGTTCCCAGTTGCCGACGCATCTAACGCCATTATTCGAATCGCCTAGGGAGGATAGATGCCATCTTCTGCTACATATACAGGCTGGGGTAGAGCTGCTTGGGGCCAAGGCTCTTGGGGCACTGACCTTGTAGTAGTATTAGTCGATGGCGTTGCGGCTACAAGTGCTCTTGGTACTGTCGCTATTAGTGGCGCAGCAACTGCGCAACCTTCCGGGCTAGAAGCTACTAGCAGTGTGGGTACGGTAGTTGTATCGGCAAACGCGGATGTTTCTGTAACAGGACTCGAAGCTACTAGCGCCCTAGGAACTGTCGCGGTTACCGCGAATGCGAACGTAGATGTAACTGGAGTGGCTGCGGCGAGTGCTCTTGGTACTGTAGTTGTAGCGGCAAACGCAGATGTTTCTGTAGTGGGCGTAAATGCCACTGGCAGCCTCGGAGCTGTAGCCGTTGTAGGTACCGCTAATGTCTACCCCATAGGGGTAAGCACGACTGGAATTATTGGTACGGTCGCTACTAACGCCGCTGCGAACGTACCTGTTTCTGGAGAAGTAGCGACAGGCGCTGTTGGTAATGTATCGATAGCGCTCGGTATCGTAGAGAAGGTAACAGGGGTCTACGGGCAAACGCGTGTCGGCACTGTAATCGTATCCGCAAATGCTAGTGTAGTAGTAACTGGGATCCAAATAACAGGGTTTGTTGGTGGAGTCAACGTTTGGGGGGAAATTGATGACAATCAGGATCCGAACTGGCAGAATATCAGCAGTACCCAAACCCCTACTTGGGATAACGTGTCACGACAACAGACCCCGAATTGGGGAAACATTGCCGCATGAGGTTAGCTAAATGACAACAGAATACACACCAATTCTTAAACTCGCCCTTCCCGTTGAAGGAGAGTTAAGTGGTACATGGGGTGATGTAGTCAACGACAATATCACTTCGATGGTCGAACAAGCAGTAGCAGGCCGTGCGGTTATTGACTCGTGGGTGGCTAACTCTCATGTGCTCACGACTGCGGACGGCATAACGGCTGAATCCCGCTGCGCGATGTTAGAGTTCACTGACAGTGGAACCTCGCTAAGCGCCGACGGTACCGTAGTCTGCCCTACACTGTCCAAGATGTATATCGCCAAGAACAGCACCGGTAATGCTCGCAACATAACCCTAACAACAGCTGCTGGTACTGGTGTGTCTATTCCGCAAGGCAGAGCTATGCTTTTGTTTTGTGATGGCACAAACGTCGTAGAAGCGGTCACAAACATCAACTCTTTGACTGTTGGGGGCTACACAGTCGCGCTCACAGGCGCAGTGACTACTGCTGGTGCCTTGACTACTGTTGGTGCGAACGCGCTGACACTGACTACCACTGGCGCTACTAACGTAACATTCCCAACCACCGGTACACTTGCTACCTTGGCGGGTACAGAGACGTTATCGAATAAAACACTGGTGTCTCCTAGCATTACAGACCCAACCCTTTCTGGGGATATTTCAGCCGCTAACGTTACTGTATCTGGCAACACTGTAATCGGTGACGCCGCTGCTGACACCCTTACAATCAATGCTACTACAACTTCGGACTTACTGTTTACCGACGGTACTTACGATATTGGCAAAACAGGGGCTACTCGCCCCCGCGATGTTTTTGCTTCTCGTAACGCAGAAGTAGGTGGCACCCTAGGTGTTACTGGCAACACTACCTTGAGCGGTACCGCTGAGGTAACCGGTGATTTTGCGGTAAATACCAATAAAGTAAATGTTACCGCAGCCAGTGGTAATACGACAATCGCAGGTACACTCGGTGTAACCGGTGCGACTACCGCTACTGGTGGCCTGAACGTAGATACAATTAGTGAGATTACCGCAGCTGGCGGCGTAACTATTGACAGCGTTTTGCTTAAAGACGGCACAGTGACGGCTGATGGGCTTGTTGTAGATAATAGTGGCACTCTTGCTTCCTTTTATGCTGGTGATGGTCTAACTCAAGTATTAAAAATAACCAATGATGCAACTTATAACTGTTTGCTAGAAGGTAAAACAAACGGAAATCTATCCTTTAGAACAAAAGCTAATGGTGTTGGAGAAGGAATTTACTTCTTAGACACAGCTGATAAGAAGCGTATGTTTATTGAAGGTACTACAGGCGACATCTCATTCTACGAAGACACCGGCACAACGCCAAAGTTTTTCTGGGATGCTAGTGCTGAGAGTTTAGGAATTGGCACGAGTTCTCCGTCTTCATATTACTCTGATAATTTAGTGGTAATGACCCCAAATGAGGGTGGTATTACAATAGCGTCTGATTCTGTTTCCGGTGGGGCATACTTAGCTTTTGCAGATGGCACTGTTGGTGATGCAGCTTACCGTGGATTTATTAACTATTCTCACGGAGGCGATTTTATGCGCTTTGCTACTGGTGCGGTCGAGAGGGTAAGAATCGACAGCGCGGGCAATGTCGGGATTGGCACGACTACTCCGTCTTCGGCGCTTGATGTTAATGGCACGGTGACAGCTAATACGCACTTTCATTCTAGCGATAGTGCGGCCACTTTATCTACTACAGGCGCAGGTGTAATATACCTCCGACCCAACGGCTCATCTGATACAACAGGGCAGGTGGTTCTACTATCTTCAGGCAATTGCGGGATCGGCACGACTACTCCTTCGTCGCGCTTATCTATTGCGTCCGGGTCGAATTCCACTAACATCGGTGACGGCATAACTTTCTATGGTACTAACACTAACAATCAAGCAGCAATACAAAGCTT
>Ga0208134_1000055_pt1 | contig 58046 bp, 70 predicted proteins | sample VirMetDEL_Mar_31_FD_184515 | JGI IMG/M metagenome (GOLD analysis project Ga0208134, IMG submission 184515) | Aqueous microbial communities from the Delaware River and Bay under freshwater to marine salinity gradient to study organic matter... | ecosystem: Environmental > Aquatic > Marine >...
TGATGTAGGTATTTGGGATGAGTGGGCTGATGAAAAAGGCAATCTAGGTCCGGTATATGGAAAACAATGGAGAGCATGGGAAGCATTTCACCCACTAGCCCAAGGACCAGCAACTAAAGCTACCTTGATAGAAAAAGGGTTTCCTGCGGCAGAACAAATGCTAGAAGATGATACAGAGTACTGGTCTAGGCTAGATGTAGTAACTCAGATAGACCAAATCGCAGAAGTAATACAAAGAATAAGAGATAATCCAATGGATAGGCGTTTAATAGTAAATGCTTGGAATCCTGCAGATATCCCTAGTATGGCTCTTCCCCCTTGTCACATGATGTTTCAGTTCTACTGCCATGTAGACGGCGGGTTAAGCTTAAAAATGTATCAAAGAAGCGCAGATTTATTTCTTGGCGTTCCTTTCAATATTGCCAGCTACGCTTTACTGCTAGCAATGGTAGCCCAGGTTACGGGGCGACATGCGAAGAAGTTCATTCACACAATGGGCGATGCGCATATCTATAGTAACCACATCGATCAGGTTAAATTACAACTTAGTAGGGAAGTTAAAAACCTGCCTAAACTAAACTTAAATCCAGCGATAAAGGAAATAGATGATTTTACCTTTGAAGATATTAATTTAGAGGGCTACGACCCGCATCCTGGCATTAAAGGAAAAGTAGCTATTTAATGTCGAGAAGAAGAAAACGCGAAAAGCTAGACGGGGACTTAGGTTATACGCCTGAGGAATCACATTACGCTCAAAAAGAGACTAAGCAGTATAGGGCTATTACAGCCAAAAATGCTGCTCAAAAACACTATCTCATTAGTATGCAAGAACACAACATAACTTTTGGTGTAGGTCCCGCAGGCACAGGTAAAACATACTTATGCGGGGCTGTAGCAGCACAAGACTTAGTAGATAAAAAAGTTGAGAAAATTGTAATTACTAGACCTGTAGTAGAGGCGGAGGAGGCGTTAGGCTTTCTTCCAGGAAGTATAGAGGAGAAATTTGCTCCGTACTTCAGACCTTTCAGAGACGTATTAGATGAAAGACTGGGTAAAACTCATGTTGATTATTTAATAAAACTAGGGTACATTGAGATAGCTCCTCTAGCATACATGCGTGGAAGAAGCTTTAAAAACTGCTGGGTAGTGTTAGACGAAGCACAGAATACTACCCCCAATCAAATGAAACTATTCTTAACCAGACTAGGAGAAGGTTGTAAAGTAGTAGTTAATGGCGACTTAAATCAGAAAGATATACTTGGACAGTCAGGGCTAGAGGACGCAGTAAGAACTCTAGAGCATCTAACTAAGATAGGCTTTAGTTACTTTACTAAGGCGGACATTGTTAGAAGCGGTATTGTTCAAGAAATCGTAGAAGCCTATGAAGATGCCGAATCTTTGACTTGATTTGGCAAGTCAAACAAAGTATAATAGTTACTTAATTTGATGAAAAAGGAAATAGCAATAATGTCAGTAAGTTTAATAGCAGCAGTATCTTCAAATGGTGTCATCGGCAACGAGCTAAACGAAATGCCTTGGGAACCAATTTTGGAAGACCTGAAAAACTTTAGAGATATTACTACTGGCAATATTATTGTTATGGGGGCGCGTACATTTGAGAGTATCAACTGTATGCCCCTCCCTAATAGGGTTAATGTTGTCTTTACGCGTAGAATTAAGCCAGAGTATCCACGAAAAGGAGTTGTATATTTCAACAGTGAGTCGGATTTCTTAAAAGCATATGACGTAGTTAAAGATGATATTTTCATTATTGGTGGCTCTAACATTTTCAAAATGTTTATGCCCATAGCAGATAGCATGTACCTTACTGAAATAAAGAAAGCGTATATTGGAAACATTAGATTTCCTATTATCAATAAGAAAGATTGGAAAAAGGAAGTCCTTGCTACAAGTAAACAAGGTGATGTTGAGTTTGACTTTACAGAATATACTAGGGGGTAGTTATGATTGAGCAATTTGAGTACACAAAAGATTCTGGTGATGTTAGTCAGCGCACTGTTATTTTGCTGAATAAGCCCTCAGATAAAATACTAGCCTTAGATGTGACTGAGTTCAGTACAGCAGAGCGTGAATATTACAATGAATCTGTCGAAGATGCTCAGGAAATTTTCAAAGAAACAATTAAAAACCTAGGACTTGGTAGCCAGTACCGATACTTCAAAAAAGCAGGAATTACTACGTATGAATAATAGGCTTATATTAACAGTAACAGAGTTAAAAACTGAGGACTGTTTAGTAGTTAGCGACTCCAAAGGCACTAGGAATGTGCAGGCAGGGGACGAACTGTATGTAGATGATGAAATAATATCGGGAAGCCTTCTACTAGAGGTGGTTGGTCAGTACGCTAATGGTACGGCTGACTGGGAAGAAGAAATTGAACTTACCGAGAACGATGAAGTATTAGTCGCTCTCTACTCGTACGGCATAAAAGTGCCGAAGGAATTATTAGATGGATTATTTAGTGGCAGTATACGTAATGTTAACGCTACTTCAAGCGATAGTGAGTAACTGGTGTTTTTATGTTTTTGAAACGGCTAGATTTATGCACTTTATGAAGCACTTTCATATACTATAAATTTATAGCGTGAAAAAATAAAACTTGAATAAGTAGAGCTTAAGTAGTATAATAGTTAAATAAGTTGGAATATTGGTTGTCTATAAACACTAAAGGTATGCAAATGAGTGAAGAATGGAACGATGGATATATTATAGAGGGCTTAGACAGGCTGCATATTATAACCTGCAATTTAGATGAACATATCAAAGACCACCCTGCAGTAGTAAAAGCAGAGCAACGTAAAAATATAAAGAAAGCAATTAAACTGTTAATGAAAGCCTACCAAGCGGTAGGAAATTTAGATAACGAATAAAAGAATAATTCCAGTTGGCGCGCAAGGTGTTGCGAGGTGACTGTTAATCACTTGTAGCTAGGGTCGATTCCTAGATCTGGAGCATTCGAGCGAAAAAGGAGATATCCTCTGGAAGCCCTTGTAGCTTTCTAGCTCCAAATATAAATGAAGGTATAAATGAATAATTCAACATTAGATGCTTATATTTTCATTAAGAATGCGTTACTAACCAGTAAGCTTTCTGATGGTAGAAAACTACTGAACATAAACCAGTTCTTTAATACTCATATAAGCTACGAGAAAGACGACAAAGACTACTGGCAAACACTAAATGAAACTTTAGTTAGGGGAAGGGGAGATTGTGAAGATTTCGCAATAGCTAAATACACTCTAGCTTTAAAGGTTGGTATAAAGCCTGAAGATTTAATGCTAGTATATTGCGTTCAAGAAGCTAAACAAGCACATCTAGTATTAGTTTGGAATAGCGTAGTCTACGATAATGCTGTAGAAGACGCTATAGAATGTAAGCACTCTAAGCTAGTGCCAGTATACGGCTTCAATATAGGCAGTAGATTTCTCATAGATAAAGAATGGAATAAAATCTCAACAAAACACTTCCCACTTAAGATGTGGGACTCTTTAAATTTAAAGGTATAAACAATATGGGTATATTTACTAAGGGTGTGCAAGAAACTCCAGAGGTAAGTGATTTAGATTTACAATACCTGGCGGCAGCATCTATACTAGGTGCGCAGGCAGGAAGTGTACCGACACAAAAAGCTATTGAAATAGCTATAAATAAAGCTATGATGCTCTATGAAGCTATGTACTTAACAGAAAAAAGTCCTCCAACAGAATAATTAACTTGAATTAGTAGTCTGATTTCGGTATAATAGTTTTCTGAATTGGAGAAAGCAATTTTACTGTTTAAGGTTTCAAAATTTTCACTTGAAATTGTCTAACTAATCAAGTATAATAGTTACATAAGATTGAGAAATCGGAGACGGTTTCAAAACGCAAGGCAACGGCGTTACACTTCCCACAGGTTTAGGGTGTTTTAGGTCAGACCTTGTCTATGTCTCTTTACGAAGAGAGAGCAAGAAAGATAAAAACTTAATTTCTGGTAAAACCCTTCCCAGAAGCCGACAATTATATGGCTTGGCATGAGAACTAGACGTGAGTTTAGGGAAAGGATAGAAGCAACAACTATCCGCCGCCGCAAGGTGGTCAACCCAAGCAAGCCCAACCCGCTTCCGCAAGGAAGTCTTCAGCAACCTCGGAAGCTGGAGAATATTAGAACGTAAAGATAAGAAAAACATACTGGGTAACTCCGAAGTATGAAACTGCTGTGAGAGGCAAGTACTTATACTCAAACTTTATCACTAAAAATGGGGAAAGGTAGGAACATTAGTCCAAGTCTAATAAACAAGGGCAGGCTCTAGTTTGATAGGAAATGGGTGGCGTGTGAAAGCGTTCAAACATTATCTTGAAAGACAGCTAAGTAACGTAATTGCGTGAAAGGCAATAGCTGAGTGTATTATACCGTAGTTCAAAAGATTACGGCATTACTGGTTGCGCACTTAGTAGTTGAAATATAAACTTTGTTTTGGTAAACAATAGACTCGTAATCTATCATACGGTTCAAATCCGTTGTATAAATGCAAAGACGTAACCGCTACATATCGTAAATGGTCAAATTCTGGAAACGAAAGTTAATCCAGATCTTAGACACTCGCAAGGTGAATAAGTTTTATACTGAACGCAACGACCTGTCCTTTAGCGGGGATAGCCGAAACAGAAGGTGTAGAGTAGATATGTAGGACAGAGCCAGCTGCCCAGCTCTTTAATCAAAGGCGACCATGAGCATCAACTTCCGAGAGGAAGTGGACAAGCGACTAACAAATAAGGTTAGCGAATGGGTGTTTAGTTAAAGGTGTAATCTCAACCTTAACACAATATAAGTAAGTAGTTTAGAAGTCTCTTAATATAAATACTGTCTGCCAAGATGCGTTTGTTTTAAGCCGTGCTAGACTACTTTCTTATATTAAAATAGTAGCAGGCTACAGTTCTTAGAAAATATTCGGTTATTCCTCCAAATACCTCTTTTCTTTGCTGTTGTCTGCTTTTTTTATCTCTAAAATAAGCAGGCATAAATGGCACGTATAAAAAAATTTACTTGGGACGTTGAGACTGCTGGACTAGATTCTAAAAAAGATTCAATTTTACAGTTTGCCGCTATCATTGAGGTTAATGATATAGAAGTAGAAAGACTAAACTGGTTTATAGAGCCAGAAGACTGGGCTAAGTGTGCTCCTGAAGCACTAGCAATAAATGGGATGGATAAGCATTTTGCGGAAGACCCTAGCAAGTTCATAACTCAAGCACAATTTTACAAAGATTTGATAAAAGTACTAAGTAAGTATATAAATAAGTTTGATGCACAGGACAAGTTCTATATGGTTGGGTATAACAGTCATGCCTTTGATGCACAGTTCTTAAGAACCTTATTTCTAGCCAATGGGAACAACTTCTTTGGCTCTTACTTCTGGAACCCTAACGTGGACGTAATGCTTTTAGCTATGGCGGCATGTATAGGGCAGCGACATAATCTACCGAATTTTAAGCTGGGAACAGTTGCTAAGAGTTTGGGTATAGTAATTGATGAAGATAGACTACATGATGGTCTTTATGACGTAGAGGTTACTAGAGATATGTTTAAGATTTTAGATAAAGAACTAGGACTAACTTAATGGCGACACTAGACGAATTAAATGCATCAATGAAAGTTCCTGAAAGATGGGATGCTCAACCTATACCTTACATTATAACAGACGAGAGTGTAGAACTGCAGGTATCTGATGAAGAGGAAGAATTAGAGGACTTAACTATAGCATTAGAAGACTTACCACCCACAGAAGCTGGGGCAACTGGTGTAGCTGGAAATGAAGGACACGCCCCTGTAGTGGTAGAATACTTAACACAGGAAGCTGAGGTTACTAGCGGGTTTGATACTACAGGTATAACACAAGAGTTTCAAGAGCGTGTAAACGAATATGCAGGGCTAGTAGAAGAAGAAGAGCGCATAGCGTTTAATACAGAAGTTAAAGAGAAGCAGGACGACGAGCCAATCATCATTATTATAGATGATGATGTATTAGACCCTGAAGTGCCAGATATCTTAGACCCTGAAGTGCCAGATATCTTAGACCCTGAAGTGCCAGATATCTTAGACCCTGAGGTGCCAGATATCTTAGACCCTGAGGTGCCTGAGAAGCAGTTCCAAAATAACGGCTTTGGTAATGGAGACCAAGATGCTCCAGGTAACTCAGAGTTTAACAACAAAGCAGAAAATGCAGGCGGAAATCAAGATGGAACAAGCAATGCACCCGGCAATAGTAACCACGCATTAGACATTCCGCAGCCGCACGTAGATTTGAGTTAAAAAATAATGCTGGAGTGGTAGACACGCTAGATTTAGGTTCTAGTGCCTTAGGTGTGAGAGTTCGAGTCTCTCCTTCAGTACCAAATAAAGGAAACAAATGTTTTTAGAAACAGTAACACGAATGGGTTTAGCAGATGCTATTTACTCAAAAGGTAAGAGAGTTCCAAAGTGGGCTTCCGAAGACGAAACTAAAGCTTACGAGTTAGGTTTCAGTTTTGGGAAGGCTCAGATAGTATAAAAATATTGAGTTGATTTCCTTTATTAAATTGCGTATAATAGTATTTTAATTTGAGGAAAAGATATGAATATTTTTGTGCTTGATAAATCTCCCCAAAAAGCGGCTGAACAGCACTGTGACAAGCACGTAATAAAAATGATTCTAGAGTCTTGTCAGATACTAAGTACAGTACATCGTTTTTTAGATGGTAAAGAGTACACTGAGCTATCAGCAAGCAAACGCCGCTTAAAACGTTGGAGACTTGCAGATGATAGAGAAGAGTTATTATACAAAGCTACGCATGTAAATCACCCCTGCACTGTGTGGGCTAGGGAAAACTCTGCTAACTATGCTTGGCTAGTAGAGTTAACTAAATGTTTATCCGCTGAGTACACATACAGGTATGGTAAAGTACATAAGTGTAAGCAAATAGGCTTAATTGATAAACTACAAAGCCTGCCTACTAGTATTAAAGTCGTGAGTTATTCTGAGCCTAAAACATGGGCACAAGCACTGCCAGAAGAGTATAAAAACTTAAAAGATCCTGTAGGTGCGTACAGAAATATGTATGTGTTTGAGAAAGAGGATCTACTATACTGGAAAGTTAGAAAACCTCCAGAGTGGGTTGGAAAAGCGTTAATTAAAAGAAATGAAAAACATCAGTAAATATTGATTTGAATTCTTCTGTCAAAACAAGTATAATAGTTACTTAAGATTGATAAAAAGGAAAAGACAATGATAGACTTCAATAGCTGGATAGCTCAGTATAATGATACGGTTTCTGGGGGCATGCTGCGTATAGGTCAAGTATTATTTAATGCTTTATATGTAGTAAGACCTGATTTAGCAGAGGAAATAAGAGCTACAATCTTAGACCCTTTCTTTGCAGATAGCTGGGAAGATGAAAGAATTAAAAACTTCTTAGTATTTGTAGAGAATAACTGGTAATTTACTTGATTTAAGTTGCTAAACAAAGTATAATAGTTACTTAAGATTGAGAAAAAGGAAAGAAGCATGTCAAAACCTAAAAATCATATGGAAGAAAAGATAGCTGCGGCAGTGCGGGAGTTAAAAGCTGCATTAGATAAGATCCCAGAAGCAGACATGGTAAAGTTTTTAAGGGCTTTAGATAACTCAAGGCTAGCAAACCCTAACGAACCTGCCTTTCCTTTTAAGAAAGAATAAAATTGATTTGATTTAAGTTACTAAACAAAGTATAATAGTTACTTAAGATTGAGAAAAAGAATATATAGCGAGTATGGAGAAATGGAGTCTTGACAGTCTCATAAGCTGTACACCGGTGGGTTCGAATCCTACACTCGCTACCATTTATTTGCTGGAACAAAAGCCAAAAAGTAGAGATACTCGCCTCAATGAGAGGTTTAAGAAAGAGCAGTTCTGGGAAGGTAAAGCAGGCACGACAGGTTCTGTTAAAATCCCCTACCAAGTAGGGGTATATTATATAAAGTTTTAGTATATGGGATCTCCCAAGCGTACGTACTGCAGTGCAAGAAGCTAAGAACCTGAATAACTACAGCTGGACTCGTAGTACATATACTAAAAAGTTAATTTACGGGGTAGGTAGAGGGCTACACCACTCCCTTGCACGGAGAGGTTCCTGGGTTCAATTCCCAGTTACTCCACCATATTAAAGTCGATTAGCTTAGTGGCAAAAGCAACTCCCTTACAAGGAGAGGATCCTCAGTTCGAGTCTGAGATTGACTACCATTTTATACGCCTCAAGCTTAAGAGGTATAAGCATTCGGCTCATAACCGAGAGATACGGGGTTCGAATCCCTGGGGGCGTACCAATTTAAGCGTTTATCGTTCAAGTGGATAGGACATGGGATTTCTACTCCCAGAATCAGGGTTCGAGTCCTTGTAAGCGCACCACATTAATAGGGTATTTGATAGTGATAGCATGTGTATGCTTAAAAGTTAGTTCCTTAGAACTATCTAAGTATAAGTCCTTAAAAGACTTAATAGAGAAAACAAAAGCAGGAAGTAAGTGCGGTACGTGTATGTCGTATCTAGAAGAACATTATAGAAATGTAGCTTAACTGGTGGAGCGCTCGCCTCATACGCGGTAAGGACTTAGTTCGACTCTAAGCATTTCTACCAAATAATGCACAGGTGGCTGAACGGCTTAGGCGGGGGCTTGCAAACCCACTTTATGCTGGTTCGAATCCCTCGCCCTTTGCCAAATATTTATTTGATTTACTCTACTCATTATAGTATAATAGTTACTTAATTAGGAGAAAAGCAAATGAAGAAAGAAAAACGTAAAAAAGTAAAGCTTAAGAAGATACCTAAGAATGCTACACCTATGTTTCCGCAGGATAGCGATAGTTATATAACTTGGTCAACTTGGAGTTAAAAATGATTAACAAACTACTAGAAGTATTAGCAGGAGCAGGGTACGATATTTATGAGCCAGATGCGGTACGTGATTTAGCTAGTGAGTTGCGCTCATATGCAGAGAACCTAGAAGAGCGTAATGAGATTGAAAGCCACATGTATGATATTGGGCTTTTAATGGATGATGCAGAAGCATCAGAAGATACTGACAGATTCCAAGAGTTAGAAATCGAGTTAGGCGACTTAGAAAGTGAACTGGAGAACTTATAATGGAAGATGAACTAGAAGAGCTTTATGCTGGTTCGAATCCAATCTTGTGCTCCAAACATTGCGGGTATGATCAAGGCGATCCGCCAGCCTTCCAAGCTGCGCAGTAGGGGTTCGAATCCCCTTATCCGCTCCATTATTTAGTAAGTATGTAGGTTCGTCTAATGGCTAAGACTTCCCTATCATGGGTAAATGCGGGTTCGAGTCCCATAAATACATACTTATTATTTTTTACAGTCCTATAGCTCAGTTGGCAGAGCAAGCGACCGATAATCGCTGTGTCCCTAGTTCGAATCTAGGTAGGACTACCAAATATTGCCTTAGCCCGCCCGCTTCCACTAAAAGTAAATTTAAGTAAGGTAACAGCTATGACGATAGTATGCCTGGGTGCACAGTTAATTGCTGAGGGTTCGACTCCCCTGTTGCCTTTCCTAAATTTATTTGAGATATAGAAATGTCAAGACAACTATTAGAAGATATGCTTTATGAGGCTAAGACTAACTCACAAGGCGAAGAAGTGTCGCTAGAGTATGCGTACATATGCTTCATCGGGTTTTACGACCTAACAAAAGAAGAACGCGAATCCTTAGATACGGAAATGTTGCGCACTAACCTAATACATTACATAGAGCCTAGGGACAATATGTGCTTAGTTCTAAAGAATATGACGGTAGATACTGCGTTGCATTATTTATCTAGAATACAATAGCTTCCTAGCCCAATGTTAGAGCACCAAGCTTTTAACTCGTAGGTTTTGGGTTCAAGTCCCAAGGAAGCTACCAACAAGGATAAGGGACAGGAACTGCTTCCTGCTTATCGACGCCTATAAACGGCTTAGCAGACATTTTTATGGCGAATTCGTATAGTGGAAATTACAGGGGATTGTCGATCCTCATAGAAGAGTTCAATTATCTTATTCGCTGCCAATTATGCACTTATCGTCTAAAGGTAAGGACACGGGGTTTTCAATCCTGTAATCGTGGGTTCAAGTCCCCGTAAGTGTACCATTTTTAGTACCCAGCCACTTAATAAAGATATATGCGGAGTCTTAGGGGATTAACGACCAAGAAGTACCGTCCTAGGAAGCGAACATCAGTCGCTCCTTTACTTTCCGCGGGTCTAGTCAGTAACTATATATTACTGATGTGGGTACTTTTTTCCTATCTACCACGTGTAGAAAAGGTTACGATACCGTCTTAGGGCGCTATCAGCTTTATTATATCCAGTATGGAGAGTCTATGGACTTACTTGAAAAGTATATGGTAGATATTAGACAAAGCCATAGAAAAAGGGAAGCAATCGAAAATCTGATCAATGAGATAGATGATCACTTAACTCCGTTGCTAAGAGAACTAAGAGCACTAGAAGATATTGCCCTTATTCAAAGACTTGTAGACTATTTACCTAAAGGGTATCATAAACAGCTTGCAGAACATCATATAATGAAGTTAACCCTGCAAGGCTCAGAAACTTAGAATTGTTGTATGAAGCAGACAACAGACCTCTTGGACGGCGGTTCGACTCCGCCCTACTCCACCATATAACTTTTTACTATTAGTTATGCTTATACGGGTAATCTAATACCTTAGGAATAAAGAGTACCACCTCTAGCAGAAGCGTATTCTTCTCAAAATCTATTCGGCGTTAAAACCCGATGTACTGTTTTTAGGGGGCAGTGTCGCGGATCGTATCCGTGAAAGATATTACTGTAAAAAGTTATATGATGGGGTAGCTTGGTTTCGACAGGAGGGGGAAGGCAAGTGGACAACACGAGCGGAAATACTCGTAAAACAGAATGAACTAACTTAAACGCAAATGACAACATTTACGCTCTAGCAGCTTAGGCTCTAGATGTGGTGGGTACTACCATATAAACTAAGTGCCAAAATTAAAAATTCAGGAAATTACTGAGAAATTTTAAGGATTTTTCTATTACAAAAATTCTTATTTTGCTATATAATATATATAAGTGCTGAAAATTTTAGCACTGTATCCTAACAAAAATAATTAGAGGAAGTTTTTTATGTGGACAAAACCTGAATACTCAGATATGCGCTTTGGCTTTGAAGTAACAATGTATATCTGCACACGCTAGAATTTAAACTAATGGCGACTTATCTATGTAATTAGATGGGTCGCTTTTTTGTCTCTGGAGAAAAGAAAATGAACCAAAAGAAAGCAAAAAGACTTCACAGAATAGCAGAAGCAAGCACACAAGGAATTCCTGGTGTTAGTTACGAACTGGGACAGCCTTCTAGATATGAAGCTAGACGCAACGATGCAGGTGACTTCTTGGTACCTTATATCTTTGATAAAGCAGCACGCGGGGTACCTAAAAAGCTAGGCTACTGCACTCGTTCTGTATACCAAAAAATGAAAAAGTTAAATGGATAGCCTAGAGCTAGTAGAGTTACGACAGCATCTGGAAGACTACGAGCAACTTCTACTAAAGACAGGCGATTTAGACAAAGCCAGCATAGTACTTGAATTTATAGAAGATCACCTAGAAAATGCTTGATATAGCAATAATCTGCCTCACCGCCGCAATTTACCACGAAGCCAGGGGCGAGCCCCTAATAGGTCAAAGAGCGGTAGCAGAGGTAATTATTAATAGAGTAGAAAGCAAGCATTGGCCTAATACTATATGTGAAGTAGTAAAACAAAAGAACCAGTTTTCTTTCTACGATGAGAAAAAGCCTAAAAGAATACTAAACTGGGAAGCAGAAGCTGTAGCCTTTACTATCGCTAGCAACTATATAATATATGGCTCGCAAGGGATAGTATCAGGCGCTACGTGCTACACCACCTTAGAGATAAATAACAGTTGGACTCAACATTACCAGGTCTTAAAAAAGATAGGTAGCCACAAGTTCATAGACTGTCTAAGAAAGAAAAGATAAATATTCACTTGCTTTGTTATGCTTAATTCGGTATAATAGTTACATAATCTGAGGGAAAGGGAAAGAAATGAAATTTAGCAAAGAAGATAACAAAGCAATAAAAGCAACATACCTAGAAAATAACCAAGAGCAAACAGAAAAAACCTCTAAAGAGGCAGTATATGGGCTTGCAGAGATGTATGGTTGTGAGTACGGTGATATTGTTAAAGAGCTGCTAGTCGTATAACCTATTAGAAATTTATTTACTTGATTTACCAAGTTAAACAAAGTATAATAGTTACTTAAGATTGATAAACAAACCAACAAAGAGGAATAAAAATGAGCACAGCGTGGACAGATGAATTAAAAGCAGAAGTAGTTCAAACTTACCAAGATCGTAACCCTACTCCTGAAAACTCAATGGATATCGTTAAAGAATTAGCAGAAGAATACGAAAAGACTGCAAACGGCATCCGTATGATTTTAACATCAGCAGATGTATATGTGAAAAAAGCAGCAGCAACTCCTGCCGCTAAGAAAGAAGGTGCAGCTCCTCGTGTTAATAAAGCAGAATGTATTGCAGCATTAAGTGCCGCTATTACAGAAGCTGGTGGCGAGATTGACGATGAAATCCTGAGCAAGTTAACAGGTAAAGCGGCAGTTTACTTTACAGCGGTATTAGCTGCTTCAAAGTAATTTATTGGGTATAAGGAGTGCTAGAAGATGGCTAGAGTTAAAGTTAAAGACCATGAAAATTTAACAGATGCTAACATATCTAAAGTGATTGAGCTGTTAGGCTCTAGCACTCCTATAACTAAGAAAGCGGCGTGTGAGGTACTAAACATATCTTATAATACTACTAGACTAGCTAAGATATTGGAAGATTGGCAAGACCAGAAAGTATATGCTAAAAAACGAAGGGCAGAGTTAAGGGCTAAGCCTGTAACTATAGAAGATGTTAAGTACATTATCTCTGAGTATTTAGATGGTGTTGCAGTACAGGAAATATCTGAGCGCACTTTTAGAAGTGCTTCGGTACTAAAGAAAGTACTAGAAAAGTATAAAGTACCTTTGCGTGAAGTAGGTAGCAGTTACTTTAATCCTGTAGTTCTACCAGATGATGGCTACTCTAAAGAGTATGCTGTTGGGGATTTAGTCTTCAGTGCTAGATATAATGTTCCAGCACGGATAGAGGCTTTTAGGTCTAAAGATAAAACGCATGGTAACGTATACCAGATATATTTACTTGGTAACGAAAAACAGAAAGCGTATCAGCCTGCGTATGAGTTGGGCGACTTAAGGTTCTTGGAAGAAGATTTAGGTATAAAACTTGCTAAATAGGGGGAAGTATGAAAGATAAAGAACTGCGACAAGCTTTGAAAGATGCTGGTATATTTTATGACTTAGAATACGGGCACGTGGCTACGCGAGAACTAGTATATACATTAGGTGCTGGGGTTGATAGTTTCGTTATTAAAAGTATGACAGATAATATTAAAAGACTACAGGAACAGGTAGAAATGCTATTAAACTACCTTAATGTTAGAGAAGTAGAAGCCCACAAATCGTTAGTAGATAAGGAAGAAGAATGAGCAAATTAAAGATCTCAGCAAATCGTAAAGCGCAGTCAAACACATACAAGCTAGAAGGGCGTTTTGACAAAAATAAGAAACGTAAGCTAGAACGGCACTTGAAGAAGTTCCCAAATGATGCACAAGCAAGTAAAGCCTTGAAAGGCGATAACTTTACCTTTCGTAAAGCTCCTCGGTCAGTAGTGCACAAGTTTATTACTATTACTAAGAAAACTGCCAAAGGTAAAACCTTCCAGGTTAAAGAAGTTGCTCGTCCACGTAAACTTAAAGCATCTGGTTATGTTAACGGAATTGCGGTTATTGTGGACAATACAGGCAAGAATGCGTTTCAGTTGGCTTTAGAATCAGCAAAAGGGTAGAAAATGACAACAGCAGTAGAGAGACTTTTAGATAGGGCTTGTTCCGCATACTACAAAGGAGAGCCTCTAATGACAGATGCTCAATTTGATAGCTTAGCAGATAAGTACAACTATCAGAAAATTGGGTCTACTGTGTTAGAGCCTTGGAGTCCTACAGTAACACACGTATTCAAGATGTATTCCTTAAGTAAGGTATATGATGATGAAGAATACAATATATATTACCCTGAAGATCATTGGGTTAAAACCCCTAAGCTGGATGGTGCGGCTGTAGAAGTAACCTATATTGATGGGCATTTAGCTGTGGCTGCTACTCGTGGCGATGGCGTAAAGGGTCAGGATATTACAGAGAAGATGTTATTGTTAGTACCTGACTTGATACCTGTAGAGGGAAATACCCAGATAGTTGGAGAAGTAGTAGTTGTAGATAAAAACATTGAGAACTCTAGAAACTATGCCTCTGGTGCTTTGAACCTTAAAGATATCGAAGAGTTCAAAACTAGAATACCAAACCTAGTATTTATTGCGTACAACTACCAAAATACAAAAGAAACAGATAGAGTCACATACATTGATAGTATGGATTGGATATTTTCATTCGGATTTAATGTAGCAACTAAAGTGCTAAAAGGGCACACATACCCTACTGATGGAGAAGTGTTTCGCTTAGACTCTAATGAAGAGTTTTATAAACTAGGATTCACCTCTAAGTTCCCAAGAGGAGCATATGCAAGAAAGCAATCAAACGCTGTGGAGATTGAAGAAACTGAATTACTAGAGGTAATTTGGCAAGTAGGTCCAAGTGGTAAAGTTACTCCTGTTGCTATATTTGAGGAAGTAGTTATAGATGATGCTAAGATTACCCGTGCAAGCCTTCATAATCCTGGCTTTATCGAGGATATGGATTTAGATGTTGGAGATACAATATTGGTCACTAGGGCTGGTGGCGTAATACCAAGAATATTGGGGAAAGTATAGTGACAGACGAAGAAATAAACAAACTTACTATAGCCGAGTGTATAGAAGCAATAAAAGAAGTAAAAAACAAAGAAGCAAATAGAAAGGTAAAAATAGCAAGTCTGAGGAAGGATATAGGGCTTCTAAATAATAAACTAGAGGCTCTGGAAGGGAGGGACATGTGGTGCAGTCCAGGAGATATCTTCTACCTAGAAAAAAGGCTGATAGACTTAGTACTTCAGGAGAATAATTTTACCCCCGCGCCGACTACCAAGATTTTAGACTGACTTTTTAAGTATTACTTACGGGTGTTAATAAATTCGCTTGATTTTATCAGCCGATCAAAGTATAATATACATAATGAAAAAATAAAATAGCGAGGGTAACAAAATGTTAAGCATTCCAACTCACTGCCCTTGTTGCGAAAGTTTACTTGAAAGGGTAACAGACCAGCTATTTTGTAGAAACGCAAGCTGTGAAGCTCAGAACTCGAAGCGTGTAGCTAGCTTTACAAACAAAGCTAAAATTAAAGGCTTCGGAGATAAAACTTTAGAAAAGCTAGGAGTAACTAGCATCCCTGATTTATATGAAGTTACACTAAGTAATCTAGTAGAAGTTATGGGATTAAAAATGGGCGAAAAACTCTTTACAGAGTTGGAAACCTCTAAAACAATGACATTAGCTACTTTCTTATCTGCACTAAGTATACCGCTGATCGGGAGATCCGCATCAGATAAGTTAGTTACTGTCATTTCCTCTATTGAGGATATTAACCAAGAATCCTGTAAAGAAGCAGGCTTGGGAGAAAAAGCAACAGCAAGTCTCGTTAATTGGATAATAAGCGAGTACCCTAACTATAGTGAGATTCCTTTTAGTTTTACGGTAGAAAAACCGAGCACTAGTATTAAACTAGATGCAAACATTACTGTTTGTTGTACTGGTAAGATAGAAGGGCACACTCGTAACTCTTTAGCAGAGTTACTAAATAGCTTAGGCGTGAAAGTTGGAAGCTCTGTCACAGGAAGTACAGCGTACTTGATATGTGAGGAGTTAAAAGGTTCTAGTAAAGAGAAGAAAGCAGAAGCTCTTGGAATCGAAATTATATCATTAACTAATTTTTTAAATAGGAAATAAAACATGTCAACATTACCAAAATGGGATGAAGCTCGCGAAGCAACTTTAGTAGGTCTAGTAGGCGGAGTATCTGCAACAGAGATCCTAACGTCAGCAGTAGAGTCAGCGGCAACAGTATTAGAAACATCAACTCGTTCAGTAGCCTCTAAGCTACGTCGTATGGGTTATACAGTAGAATCATCTGTTAAAGAGCGCGTAAAAAGCTTTACAGATGCAGAAGAAGCAGAATTAGCGGCTTTCGTTGAAGACAATAGTGGTTCATTCACATATGCAGAAATTGCAGCTTCAGCGTTGGGCGGAAGTCACACAGCTAAGTCAATTCAAGGTAAGCTTTTAAGCATGGAATTAACTTCTCATGTTAAAGCTACTCCGAAGCAAGAAATTGCTAAAAAATATTCTGAAGCAGAAGAAGCTAAGTTTATTGCTATGGCTAAAGACGGCGCTTTCATTGAAGGTATTGCAGAAGCTTTAGGTAAATCAATCCAGTCTGTTCGTGGTAAAGCTCTTAGCTTAAACCGCCAACATGGTTTAGATATCCCTAAACAGCGTGAATCAACAGCTAAAGCTGTAGTAGATCCTTTAGCCGCTCTAACTAATATCGCTGATATGACTGTAGAAGAAATAGCAGATAGCATTGATAAATCAGAACGTGGCGTTAAAACAATGCTTACACATCGTGGTTTGACTGCTAAAAATTATGATGGTGCTAAAAAAGCAGCAAAAATCGCAGAACGTAAAGACTAGTAATAGTACTTAACCGATGCTGTTTTTTAAATAGCTAATTAACTAAGCGGAGGTAGGACTTAATTTATATTAAAAATCCTACTTCCGCTTTTTTGTCTGAGAAATATATGAAATTTAACCCAAACAAGCCCTTTGAGTTAAAGGGCGGATTGTTATATACAATCCACACAATGGATAACGGGAAAGACCTTGGCTATCCTATAGTAGGAGAGGTTCAGCTAACCCCAAATAACTGGGTAGTTACAAAGTGGAAAACTGATGGTACTTGTTACCTAGCAGATAAGCAGTTAAACTTATATAATCCAAAACCTGTTGTTAAAGCCTTAGTAGCATTACTACAAGATACTAGAACTAAAGAAGTATACGCACTAGGCGCGTTTGCTAACCTAGCCGACTTAGAAGAATATATACACTTTAACCATAGAGAATCTGCTATTATAGGAACATCTATGGTTAGTTTAACAGAAGGAGAATTCATTAACAATGCAGGTAACTCTAGTATTTGAAGATCGTGAGTCCCTTACTGCAAAAGAGATAACTCAAAACTTAAAACACCTTTACGGAAGTAATGCTGATGTTAGTGTTACTCCGTCTGGTAATAGTCCTGAAAGCCATATTTATTTCGGACTTCAGGAACTGCTTACAACAACACAGGTTCACTCCTTCTTTGAGGATGGTCCAAATCTATATCAGGAAAGATTAGCAGTAACACGTAGAGAGATTCTAAATAAAGTAGAGGGAATTTTAAACCAACTCATTGTAGATAATGAGTCTAAACTAGTAGAAGAGTAACTATATGGCAACAGACATTTCAGGAGTAGTGCTGCATAAGTTACTTTCTAGCCCAGAGGAAGCGCTGGAAGTATTTCCAAAGCTTAAACCTTCTTTCTTTGGTGCTGGGTATATAAACATTTATACAGCTATAACCAAGTTTTACACAAAAAGAAATGCTCTACCCTCTTTCTACGATTTATTACTAGTTAGCAGGGACGGGCTAACAAAAAATAGTATAAATTCTTTACAGGAATTAGAAGTCCCAGAAGATATAGATTGGCTCCTTTTACTAGAGGCGTTAATCGACCAGTACACCCAAGATGAAACACTAACAAAACTAGATACGTTTCTTGATAACATAACATCTATGGATACTCAAGAGATAAAACAAAAGCTAACTGATATTGTATTCTATCTAGAAGAGAAAACGCACGTAGCAGAAGAAGTATATACTGCGGCAGATTTAACGCTGGCAGAAGATGAAGAGTTAGGTACTAGAGTACCTTTAGGTATTAATAATACCTTCGATGCTCTAACAGGCGGCATAGCCTTATCTGAGTTAATATTTATAGGCGGGGAGCGAGGCTCTGGTAAGTCTATTGTTGCTGTAAACATAGTAAACAATCAGTATTTACAGGGTAATGTTTCTGCACTATTTAGTATAGAAATGAGAGCGCAAGAAGTTTACTGGCGCATGTTGTCTTCTATGGCAGGGGTAAGATTCTCAGCCATTAGGAAAAATACATTAACAGATGTAGAAGTAGGAAGAGTAGCTAAAGTTGTTAGTGAAATGTATGTTGATAGTTCAGAACTGTATGAGAAATTCGTTTCTAATAGAGACTATAAGGAATTAGAGAAAGGCTTATCAACAACTAAAAGACTAAAACCAGAAAACCAGTTAGTGATTATTGATAATCAGCAATTAACATTGGCTGATATTGATATGAACATTCAAAAGTTAAAGTCGCAAGCTGGCGATAAGCTAAAAGTAGTGGTTGTCGATTATGTTAATCAGATTGAAATTGAAGACATATATAACTGGCAGTCTCAGATTACGTTATCTAAGGGATTAAAGAACTTAGCTAGAAAGCACAATATTGTTATAGTTGCTCCATACCAGATAGATAAAACTGGTGAGGCTAGGTTCGCCAAAGGACTGCTTGACGCAGTAGATATGGCGATTACGTTAAAAGCTGGGAAGGATTACATTGCTTTTGAAACTACGAAAGTTCGTAACATACCTGCAACTAAGTTCGCTAGTGGGATAGATTGGGAAACCTTGAACATATCTCCACAGGATGCGGTTATTTCTACCGATGATGCAGTTGAGCCTTCTGAAGACGAAGAGAAATCTAAGTTCAAGAAGAAACCTAAGAAAGATGCAAAAGGCTACATAGTTAAAGCTGGAGAGCAGAAACCAGACGATTTACCATTCTAAGAGGTACTAATGAACGTAGAAGAGTTACTAAATAAAAAAGATTTAAAGTTTAGACCAAGTGGTAACGACTACTTGATTGAGTGCTTGAATCCAGACCACGATGATGGTAACCCTTCTATGCGTGTTGATAAGATTACAGGAGTATTCCACTGCTTAGCGTGTAGTTTTGCTGGTAGTATATATAAACATTTCAATATCAATGTATCTATGTTGGATAATAGAGTTTTATTCCTAAAGAGTAAGATACGTGCTATGTATGTGGATAACTTTATAATGCCTAAGGGTGCTGAGCCTTTTGTAACTCCTTTCAGAGACATATCTGTAAAAACTTTGAATCACTTCCAAGCCTTTACACACTCTGACTACGAGGATAGAATAGTATTCCCCATCAGGAATGATTCTGGAAATATCGCAGGATTTAACGCAAGGCACATGTACTCAGACGTTAATCCTAAGTATATATTCGATCCACCAGGAATGTCACTGTCTCTGTATCCTTTTGACGCAAAGCCTATCATGGATTCTATAATCCTAGTTGAAGGTTTGTTTGATATGTTAAACCTTCACGATAAGGGATTTACCAATGCGGTTTGTACTTTTGGTACTGCCTTTGGTGCTACTAAGAAGAAAGAAACTCAAAAGGCAAATATCAACAAGTTGTTAAATTTTAAGTTGCGCGGCGTGTCAAAAATCTATATAATGTATGATGGAGATTTAGCTGGAAGGAACGCAACTAAAAATTTACTTGAATATTTGAGTGATGACTTCATCGTTGAGCCTATAGACTTAGAAGATGATGTAGACCCTGGAAATTTAACACACGAAGATGTAAAATCATTAAAGGAAATGCTATATGACAATGCCTAAAGTGGCTATTATAGACAAGTACCCAAACAATACAAGATACAATCAGTTCTTTGATTTTGACTTTGACTTGTTACACTTATCTGATGTACGAAAAGATAAAATACTAAAGAAAGATATAACTTTAGACATAACCTTACAAGAAGGCTATGACTTCGTTATCCTAGTAGGCGCTGAGCCAGCCAAACATGTGGCTAAAATTACTGGTATAACTACTTCTCAAGGATTTTTAATTGAAGAAAGGTTTCTTCCTTTAACCAACCCTGCTATGGCTAAGATTAAGCCAGAGAGTTTGCCTGCTTTTAATAAAGCGGTAGACAGTATAAATGCTTATATCAAAGGCGAACATGCTGAGATAGCTAAAGTAGAAACGTATTTCATTCAAGATGAAAATGTTGCTATTAAGTATATAACTAAGCTACTAGCTTCTGACTTTAAGTACTTATCTGTAGATACTGAGACAACCTCTTTATACGCTAGAGACGGTTATGTGTTAGGTATCTCTTTATCTCACAAAGAGAAGTTTGGTGTATACATTGACTCAGATTATATCTCTGACACAGTACAAAACCTACTTCAAAAGCTGTTCTTAGCTAAGACTTGCGTATTTCATAATGCAAAGTTTGATATTAAGATGCTAGAGTACCATTTCGATTTTGTATTTGATAAAGTCGAAGATACTATGATGATTCATTACTTACTAGATGAAAGCCCAGGCACACACGGACTTAAGCCTTTAAGTATTAAGTACACAGACTTAGGCGACTATGATAAAGAGTTAGACGAGTTCAGAAATAACTACTGTAAAAACCATAAGATTAAGCGAGCAGACTTTACATATGATTTAATACCTGCCCCAATACTTTCAACTTATGCCGCTATAGATACTGCGGCAACTCTTGAATTATTTAATAAGTTTTTCCCTTCTATTGAAGGCAGTGAAGGACTAACAAACGTATACAGAAATATCATGGTTCCAGCTATGAAGTTTCTTTGTGAAATGGAAGAAAATGGTGTACCTTTTAGCAGAGAACGTCTAAGAGAGGCTCAGGTTATCTTTGCGGCTAGATTGCATGACTTAAAGTCTTCTTTCTACTCATTTGATGTAGTAAAGCAGTTTGAAGCTGCAACTAATAAAATATTCAACCCTAACTCAGTAATACACTTACGCACTATATTCTTTGATATGCTAAGATTACCTACACCAGACAAGAGAACTGATACTGGTGCTATATCTACGGATAAAGAAGTTCTAGAAGAGCTTGGTAAGATTCATGCGCTTCCAAAGGCTATATCTGAATATAAGAAGATGTACAAGATCAAGTCTACTTATTTAGACAAGATTTTAATTGGGCTAGACAGTGATAATAGATTGCGCACAGGCTTTAACCTGACGACTACGACCTCCGGTCGACTTTCGTCTAGTGGTAAACTGAACATGCAACAGCTTCCTCGTGACGATAAGACTGTGAAACGCTGTATTAAGGCAAGAGAAGGATATGAGATAGTCTCTCAAGATTTAAAAACCGCTGAAATGTATATTGCCGCAGTTCTATCTGGCGATGAGAAGCTGCGTTCTGTATTTATTGAAGGCGGAGATTTCCATAGTTCAATGGCTAAGATTGCTTTCAATATTAATTGTCCTGTTGAAGAAATAGCTGAGAAGTATAAAGAACTACGCCAAGCGGCTAAAGCTGTAACCTTCGGTATTTTGTTCGGTTCTGGTGCGGCTAAAGTTGGTGAGTCTATTGGCAAGTCTACAGAAGAAGCTCAAGAGATTATCAATGAATACTTTGGTAACTTCCCTAAACTTAAGAAATGGCTTGATTTACAGAAACAGTTAATTAAACAGCATGGTGAGTTATATTCTGCCTTCGGTAGAAAACGTAGACTTAAAAATGCTTTTTCTAGTGATAGACAAGTATCTGGTCATGCTATACGTTCGGGTGTTAACTTCCAAATCCAATCAGTAAGTTCTGATTTGAACTTAATTGCGGCGTTCAATACACAGCTTCGTATTAAGCAAGAAAACCTAGATGTTAAAATATTCGCACTAGTACATGATAGTATTATTGCAGAAGTTAAGATAGAAGATAAAGCTAGATACCTACAAATAATGGCAGAAGAAACACAGAAAGATATGGGTGTTAGTATCCCTGGTTCTCCTGTTGGTCTTGATGTTGAAATAGGTGAAGATTACTCGTTTGTTAAAGCAGCTGCTCCTGAGATGGACGCAGAGAATGAATTTGCTTTATTAGATGAATAACCTAACATTAGATAAGATAGTATTCCCCGTATTTAAGTTAAGAAGCTATGACAAGATAGAAACCATAGACGGAATAACTACAGTATATACTTACTGGGGAGTATATATCTTGGATAATAAGAATCTAGCGGGAGATACTATAGGGGCTAGACGTGTTAAGATAACAACGGATAATGTCTACAAGCTACAGAAAGTTATAAAGTCTCCTAGGGCTTTAATAGTAGGGGCTACAAGTAAGGATACATACATAGACAATGCTGGCAGGATATTCTCCTATAAGAAGATGAAAAACTGCCTAGTAAGGTGCTATGAAATCAAAAGTACAGTGCGGGCTAACTCGAGAATAATAATTCACTTATATGACCACCCTATTCCCGTTGTTGTACCTATTGCGGCTTATGATAGTGAATATAAGTATGTAACTATTGTAAGATACGGGGAGTATTATTTAATGTACAGCTTAGAAAGAGAGTATGTAAAAGAATTTAAGAAGAAGCTATGAAGGCAGTAATAAGTAATAGAATATATTTAAACTACGATGCAGACTTACTAGAGAAGCTGAAAGGTGTATTAACATACTCCTTTCAGCCTAGTAATCCTGAAGCAATGCCGGAGATAATATGTAACGCTACCTCTATAGGTACTAGAGCGATAACTATACCTTCTGGCAGGGTAGACTTAATCCCTAAAGGTTGGGAGATAGTTGATAAACGAGTTTATCCTGAATATAAGTTCCCCGAAATGGCGGCTAGTATTAAACTGAGACCAGACCAGCAAGAGATATATGATAATATAGAAGGTGACTGCATAATCAATGCACAACCTGGTTGGGGCAAGACCTTTACAGGTTTAGCTATAGCCGCAAAGTTTGGTCTCAAGACTTTGATAGTGGTCCACAATGTCGCTTTGCGACAACAGTGGGAAGATGAATACTTTAAGATGTTCGGTGAGCGTGCTGGTGTCATTGGTAGTGGTAGAAAGGATATTAATAGTCCTGTAGTTATTGCTAATGTACAAACCTTGTCTAAGATAGCGGGTGATGTTGCGGATAAGTTCGGACTTATCATAATGGATGAAGTACATCATTGTCCTGCTTCTACCTTTAAGAATATTATAGATAAATCTAAGGCTAGTATTAAAGTGGGACTGTCTGCAACATTAGTACGAAGAGATAAGAAACATATCCTACTGTATGACTTCTTTGGTAAGAAGTTATTTAAACCTGAAGAGCAGAACAGGATGAAACCTACGGTTACTATGGTATATACTGAGACTGAACTATCTAGTAATAGGATAATACCTTGGGCAACTAAAGTTAACTCTATAGCTAATAATATGCGACACAGGCACTTGATAATAGACCTAGCAAATAGTGCTATTGAGGGCGGGCATAAAACTTTAGTATTAGGAGATAGGGTAGAGTTTCTAGATTATTGCGCTTCACTAACTAAAAGTGCGGTTGCTATAACTGGGCAAACAGAAGATAGAAAGGCACTACTTAAAAGAGTCTTTACAGATATAGGGGCTATATACGGTACTACCTCTATCTTCAAAGAAGGTATATCAGTGGATATTCTAAGCTGTGTGATTTTAGCCTTCCCTGTTAGTCACTTAAATCTAGGTATGTTAGAGCAAATAATCGGTCGTATTACTAGAGAGTACGAAGGTAAGATGAATCCTCATATTATAGATGTATGCTACAAAGGGGCTACAGGTAAAAGGCAGGCAGCCGGAAGATTAAACTATTATATAAATATGGGGTATTCAGTTAAAGAAGTACGAATATGATACTAAGGTACAACCTATTAAACTTACTTAAAACTATGAGTAAGTCAGAGATATTATTTCATTTAGAAAGACGACTAACAGGCAGAATGATAACCGGAAAGGATATAATCGCATCCGCCGAACCCCTCCCCTCATTTTTACTTGAAAGCGAAAGCTATATTTGTTATAATAATACACTAAATGAGAATTTTAGAAATCGCGCTACTATCGAGGAGCGCATAGTATATCTTTACTTGGCAGGGAAGAGAGACTTCCTAGAGTATAAAATGCGAGGAATTACTACTATCCCAGTAGAGTTTTCTGACCTCCCTGTAGAGAAGTTAAGGCTCAACAATCTCTTAGACATAAGAGACAATTTAATTCACTTTAAAAACGTACCCACGACGTTGGGGAAATTCGGAGAAACAAAATGGTAGCATTTGCAAAAGTTAATGGTTCAGCTAAAAAAGGCGAACTAGAGTATTTCAAATTCAAAGACGGAACTAACGTATTTCGTATGTTCGGTGGTATTCTAGCCCGTTATGTATACTGGGTTCCTACTAGAGATGGAAGCGGCTCAGTTCCTATCGAATGTTTATCATTCGATAGAGAAGAAGAACGCTTTACTAATCTAGAGCGAGACGTAGTATCAGAACACTTCCCAGACATTAACTGTGGTTGGGCGTATATGGCGTTATGTCTTGACCCTGTAGACGGCAAAGTAAAAGCTTTAGGGCTTAAGAAAAAAATGTTCGAACAAATCATATTAGCTTCAGAGGATTTAGGCGACCCAACAGACCTTACAGATGGTTGGGCGGTAGCAGTTAATCGTAAGAAAACTGGACCAAAAGCGTTTAACGTTGAGTACACCGTAGAGGTTCTTAAATGCCAAAAGAATAAAGTACCTCTAACAGCAGAAGAAATAGTGATAGTTGAAGCATCTAAAACTATTGACGAGTACTTTCCTAGACAGACAGTAGAAGACCAGTTAGCGTTCTTAAAACGTTCTATTCTTCCAGAAGAAGAAGAAGGAAACGTAGACGAAGAAGCCGCCGCTGAGTTAGCCGCTTTAGACGATGATATCCCTATGTAATCTATAAGATTTAAGCAAACTAAAAAGCCCCGCACGTTGTGGGGCTTTTTACTCTTGGAGAAATATGAAAATACTATACACAGCTGACCTTCATATTAAACTGGGTCAGAAAAACGTACCAAAAGAGTGGCAGAAAAACCGCTTCAAAAAATTCTTCGAAGAGTTTTGTATCCTTGCTGAAGATGCTGACTTAGTAATCCTTGGAGGTGATATATTCGATCGCGCGCCCAACTTAGAAGAACTTGAACTATATTTTCAATTAGTTACGCGCTTACCTACTAAGACGTATATTTATGATGGAAACCATGAGGCAACCAGAAAAGGACATACCTTCTTCGAAGCGTTAAAGCCTGTTACTGAGGCTCTTAATAAGAATGTAACAATACTTTTAGGTGCACAACAAATTGAGGAGGGCGGTCAGAAGATTGACTTTATACCTTACACAGACTTGTATAAGTTAAAAACCGACCAGTTTTCTGACTTAACATCTGATTTATTATGTACACATGTTAGAGGGGATATTCCTCCCCACGTGACAGCAGAAGTTGACCTAACACTATTTAATAAATGGAAAACTGTACTAGCTGGCGATTTACATAGCTACAGCAATAGTCAGCGGAATATACTATATCCGGGCAGTCCTCTTACTACTTCCTTCCATAGAAAAGAAGTAAAGACAGGAGTTATACTGTTCGACACGGACGACCACTCACATATATGGATTGAGTTAAAACTTCCGCAACTTATACGTAAGACGGTAGATAATATGCAGGATGCTATAGCTACAGGATTTCATCATACAGTTTACGAGATTGAAGGCTCAAGCTTAGAGTTAGCAGACATAGACACTAAGAATGACCTTATAGATAAAAAACTAGTTAAGCGAGAGTATTCATCTACGCTAGACTTAAGCAACAAAACCTTGAGAGAAGAAGTAATTATATACTTACAAGATATACAACATCTATCAGGTACGGAAATTTCTACAGTTATGGGAGTATTTGATGATATATATACAAAAACTGCAGTGGAGTAATTGGTTTAGTTATGGCGCTAGCAATGAGTTAGAGTTTACCAACACTTCCTTACTGCAGATTTGTGGTGCTAACGGCACAGGTAAAAGCTCCATACCAATTATACTAGAAGAAACTTTATTTGGTAAAAATAGCAAGGGTATTAAAAAGGCGGATATACCAAACAGAGCCATAGACTCAGCCGCTGTAGATAGTGTAGTCTACTTTTTAGCAGAGGATATTCAGTATGAAGTGCATCTACACAGAAAAGGGGCAAGTACTAAACTGACGTTAATTCAGGATAAAGAAGATATTTCAAGCCATACAGCTACTGGAACATACACCCAAATAGCTAATATTCTAGGTTTAGACTATAAACTATACTCTCAGCTAACATACCAAAGCAGTACAAGCAGCTTACAGTTCTTGAAGGCTACAGATACTGAGCGGAAGAAATTTCTAATCTCTCTATTTAACCTCGATGATTACCTTGCCTTACATGAGCAGTTCAAGAACGAGCATAAAGTAGTAAGTAGTAAAACGACATATATTTCAGGTCAGGCGGATAGTTCTAGTAAGTGGCTGGCTAGTCACAAGGATATGGACTTAACTGAAAAACCCTTTCAAGAACTACCTATAGTCGAATCTAGTGATATAGATGAATTATCTGCTCTTTCTAACTCATTGACCAATATTAAGTCTAATAACGTAAAGATTAATAAAAATAATGCGTATAAGGTCAAGCTAGAGGAGATTGATAAAGACCTTCTAATTTATAAAGAAGATGCCCCTGCAGAATCTGCCCTCTCTAATATAGAGGGCGATATTAAAGTAGAGGCGGCCAATCTTGCTAGAGTTAACAGAGAGCTAAAACTGCTAGAAGCTAAAAGTATAGATAAGACATGCAGTTCCTGCGGACAAACCATACATGCAGAAAATGTAGCAGATATGGTTGAAAAATTGAAGAAGGAGGCGTCTACTAGTAAGTACAAAACCGATGGGTTTTCAGAAACACTAGTTGTTGTAAAAGCATCTGTTGCAGCATATAAGAAGCACAGGTCTGCGGTTGATGAGTTTGAGAAGCTATCTAATTATATAGATGACTCCCTTCCAGAGGAGATAGACTCAGAAGAAGACCTAGAAGTAAGCATTACAGCTATTAAAGCTAAGATTAGAGATAGAGAGTCAGAGGTTAAGAAAGTATCTTTAAAAAATGCAGAAGCCACAGCACATAATGCTAAGATAGAAATACTTTCCGAAGAGTTGAAAACACATACTGAAAAATTGAGTAGTCTGTTTTCTGAGCAGACTAGTCTACAAAATAAGATGGCTGTTTTAGCCACGCTTAAAGACGCTTTTGGAACAACAGGACTATTAACCTATAAACTAGAGTTTGTTGTGAAAGCATTAGAAGAGGAGATAAATAATTATCTTGTCGAGCTTTCCTCGGGACGCTTCCAGATATTGTTTGTCCTTGTAAAAGATAAATTAAATATCGAGATTATAGATAATGGAACTAATATTTCTATTAATGCTTTGTCTACTGGCGAACTTGCAAGAGTTAATACAAGTACTGTATTGGCTATCCGCAAGCTTATGTCAAATATCAGCAAGACTAAACTCAACTTACTCTTTCTTGATGAGATCATGGGTGTGTTGGATGAAGAAGGGAAAGATACCCTAATTGCATTACTGATTAAAGAGAACCTTAATACCCTTATTGTTAGCCATGAATTCCAACACCCACTGGTTCCACAAGTACTAGTCTCTAAAAATGAGCAAGACATTGCAAGTATTGAGAAAGTTAATGGATAGTATGTTAGGGCTAAAAGCCTTAATAAAAAACCACTACCCAGAACTAGAACCTAACGGAAGTAGGTCTCTGTTTGAGGCTGTATGTGATATAGCAGACAAAGTAGGATATATCAGACCAAATAGTTATGACCTTATAGAACCCTATCCCGGTAACTTAGTAGATTTCATAATAGATAAGTATAAAAAAGGGCTTGACTGATGGTAGCTAAAGTAGATTCAAGAGCCAAAGGCGCTAGGATAGAGGCTCAAATAAAGAAAGTGCTTAAAGAGAGAACAGGCTTAAACTGGGAAAGGATTCCCTCCTCTGGAGCACTAGATGCCAAACACGGGTTGAAAGGAGATTTGTACGTTCCTGGAGAAGGTAATCTATTCTGTGTAGAGGTTAAAGGCTATAAAGACGATCATATTAATAGTGGACTACTTACCCATAAAACACCTCAGATAGAGGAGTGGGTAATACAGGCTAGAAGACAGGGCGTGCAGGTAGATAAGAAATGGCTATTAATATTTAAGTTCGATAGAAGTAAAATATTTGTATGCTTCGAAGATGAACCAATAGAAGAGTATAGGTATATATACTATTCACACTTGAACGTATATATGGCGCTTTTAGATGATTGGCTAGAAGACAACCCAAAATTTATAAAGGTATAATTAATGGCTACATCATTTGCAAAAATGGGAGATAAATCTAGTTTTAATAATCTACTAGTATTAGATAGTCTTAACTTAGCATTTAGGTATAAACATGCTAAAACTAGGAACTATGCGGCTAAGTATTTAGAGACTGTTAGGTCTTTAGCTAACTCATACGAGTGTCGTGATATAATCATAACTGCTGATTTTAAGGGCTCAAGCTACAGGAGAGGTATAGACCCTGAGTACAAGGCTAACAGGAAAGTATTAAAAGAGAAACAATCACCAGAAGAAAGAGAAGAGTTTGAAGAGTTCTTCGAGGATTACCTTAAAACTCTAGAGATACTAGAGTTAGCAGGTTTTCCAATATTAAAGTATGAGGGCGTAGAGGCGGATGATATTGCCGCGTATATCTCTAAGTACTACAGTAAGAACTATGAACATACTTGGTTAATAAGTTCGGATCGAGATTGGGACTTATTAGTAAATAAAAAAGTTTCTAGGTTTTCATATGTAACAAGAAAGGAGATTACTTTAGATAATTGGGAACAGCATTACGACTGCACGCAAGAGCAGTACATATCTTTAAAAGTTCTCCAAGGAGATTCGGGAGATAACGTTCCAGGGGTTGCAGGTATTGGACCTAAACGTGCGGCTTCTTTACTAAGAGAGTACGGTAGTGCTTTAGATATTTACGACATGCTACCAATAGACCAGAAGTATAAGCATATACAAAACTTAAATGAGTTCGGGGACCGCATACTGGTTAACTATGAACTAATGGACCTACTCACCTTCTGCGAGGCAGCAATCGGAGAAGACAATATCAAAGACATAGAAGGAAAACTATGAGCCAACACAATCATGACGATTTAAAGTATTTATACCTTACAGAGGTAATATATACCTGCACACATCATACTATTTACCTATCAGACGGGATTGAGCAAAATAGAGAGTTTGACCAAATGATTGCGGCTTTAAGAACCTCAGGGGGGGACGATTTACTAGAGGTTAGGATTAACTCTGGAGGAGGAGAAGTTTCAGTAGGACAGAAGTTTATAGCTCTAATGGCTGAAATATTCCCTGCTAGATCTATTACAGTAATGGAGGCAGAAGCAAGCTCTATGGCAGCTATGATATTCCTAGCAGGAGATAAACGCGTAGTATATGAGCACAGCATGTGTATGCTTCACAACTACAGCGTAGGAATGTACGGTAAGGGTGGAGAGGTTGGAGATAGATACGCTGCAACTAACGGCTCTATGATCTCTTACCTTAAGCTAGCTATAGACCCTTATGTTAGAAAGGGAGAGTTCAAAAGAATTTTAGATGGAAAGGATTTATACTTAGATGCCTACCAATTATGTAAACGTGGAGCTGCTACCCACATCATTGTAGCCGGTACAGAAATAGAAGCTGCGGAGTACGTTAAAAATGTTAAAAATTGATATGGTTTTTGAGAAAGGCTGTTACCCAGAAAAAGCACACCCAACGGATGCGGGATTTGACCTAAAAAGTAATGAAGAATCCTTTACTTTAGAGCCAGGAACTAAAAGAAAGGTTAGTTCTGGCGTTAAGTTAGATATTCCTTCTGGTTACGTTGGAGTAGCTGCTCCTAGAAGTGGATTAGGAACAAAGTTCGAGGTTGTCCTCGCCAATACTTTAGGTATTATTGATGCTCACTACACTGGAGAGGTTTCGCTTACCCTAACCAACAAAGGTAAAGTACCTATAGATATTGCGCAGTTTGACAGAGTTGCTCAACTATTAATTCTACCAGTACCAGAAGTTCAGTTCTTATCCGTACAAACACTAAAAGATTCTCCAAGAGGAAATAAAGGACATGGGTCAACAGGTAAATGATTAAATTAAAAACAATAGACTATCAAAGGGATTTATTCCTTACAGACTTCGCTATAGCTATCTTACAGGATAGGTATTTGAAGCCTGACGAGAGTTCTCCGCAAGATGCTCTAGCTAGGGCAGCGGTAGCTTTCTCAGATGATGAAGCACACGCTTCTCGTATTTATAATTATGCTTCGCGCCAGTGGTTCATGTACGCTACTCCAGTTCTAAGTAATGCCCCAACTAGAAGCTCTTGGGGAGATACTTGGGCTGATAACTTCTTGCCTAAGCACTTTGATGATAAGATTATCGGTATGCCTATATCTTGCTTCCTTAATCATGTACCAGATAGCCGTGGAGGTTTAGGAGACCATTATGTTGAGAACATTTGGTTGGCCTCTATGGGTGGCGGCATTGGTGGTTACTGGGGTAATATACGCAGTGATGGCGCTACTACTTCTAATGGTAGTAGGTCTACTGGCTCTATTCCGTTTATGCACGTCGTTGATAGTCAGATGCTGGCTTTCAATCAAGGAACGTCTAGGCGGGGTTCTTACGCGGCTTGGCAAGGTCTTTCGCACCCAGAAATTTTAGAGTTTATAGACCTAAGAAACCCTACGGGCGGTGATGCTAACCGTAAGTGTTTGAATTTACACCACGGAGTAGTTATTCCCGATAGCTTTATGGAGTTACTAGACCGGTTAGAAGTCGACCCTGAGTTAGACCCTATGTGGGGTTTAATAGACCCAAATACCGACACAGTAGTAGATAAGATAGATGCTAGAGCTTTAGTACAAAAGATTTTGGAAACTAGGGCTAAATCTGGCGAACCTTACGTTATGTTTGGGGATACAGTTAATAATGCTCTTCCAGACCCTCAGAAACTTCTAGGTCTTAAGGTTCATCACTCTAACCTCTGCTCAGAGATTACACTAGCCACAAGCGATGATAGAACCGCTGTATGCTGTTTATCTTCAGTAAACTTAGATAAGTTTGACGAGTCTTCGCAAGACCCAATGTTTATTCCTGACTTAATCCGCTTCTTAGATAATGTTCTAGAGTTCTTTATTTTAAATGCTCCTGAGTCTATGTTTAGGGCTGTCTACTCTGCTTCGCAAGAGCGTAGTATAGGTCTTGGTGCTATGGGATTCCACTCTTACTTACAAAGTAAAAATGTACCTATTGAGTCGGCTTTAGCTATCTCCCACAACAAGAGAATTTTTGACTTCATAGCAGATAGAGCAGACACAGCAACTATGGAGCTTGCCAAAGAACGGGGCGAAGCCCCAGATATGGTCGGTACTGGTGTGCGTAATGCTCACCGCTTAGCTATTGCTCCTAATGCTTCATCTGGTATCATTGCTGGAGTTTCTCCTAGTTGTGAAATGGCAGCTGCTAATGCGTTTACACAGAAAACAATGTCTGGTAGCTTCTTAGTTAAGAACAAATACCTACAGAAGGTCTTAGAAAAAGCTTATCATGAACTGGCTGACCATGCACATGACTTAGGTTTTGAATACCTTGATGCTAGTGATTGGATGGACGACGTTTGGAAGCACATTATAACTAATGAAGGCTCTGTGGCAGGGTTAGACTTCTTAACCACATGGGAAAAGGAAGTTTATAAAACAGCGCCAGAAGCTAAACAGACTTGGATAGTAGATTTAGCAGCAGATAGGCAGAAACGTATATGCCAAGCACAATCTTTAAACCTCTTTTATGCCGCAGATGTAAGTGTAGAAGAGTTATACTACGATTTTAAACGTGCTTGGAAGAAAGGCGTTAAAACTTTATATTACCAAAGGTCTGCGGCAATTCGTAGAGCTGAAGTAGTTTCCCAGTCCGTTGCTAGAATTAAACTAGACGAAGACGATGAATGTTTAGCGTGTGAGGGCTAATAGAATATGGAAGATGTAAAACCACTTTGTAAAATGTTAACAGGTAGAGACTACTACAAGCCTTTTGATTATCCTTGGGCTTTTGAGTACTACAACCTACAGCAACAAATGCATTGGCACCCTGAGGAGGTGCCTTTGCATCAAGATGTAAAAGATTGGAACCAAAAGCTATCTCAGGCTGAGAAAAACCAATTAACTCAGATTTTTAGGTTCTTTACTCAAGGCGATGCTGACGTATCTAATGGTTATTTTGACGAGTACATTCCTAAGTTTAAAAAACCAGAACTAAGAATGATGTTGGGTGCATTTGCTAACATGGAAGGCATTCATCAACATGCTTACTCTTTGTTACTAGATACTGTTGGTATGCCTGAAACAGAGTATAAAGCATTCTATGAGTATGAGGAAATGGCTAAAAAGCATGACTTCGTATTGAAGTTTAAAGGCTCTGAAAGCACTTACGATATAGCTAAAGCCTTAGCTGTTTACTCTGGATTTACCGAAGGTTTACAGTTGTTTAGCTCTTTCGTAATTCTATTAAACTTCTCTAGGTTTAACAAGATGAAAGGCATGTCCCAGATCGTAACTTGGTCTATTCGTGATGAATCTTTACATGTTGAAGGTATGACCAGCCTGTTCCGAGAGTTCGTAAAAGAAAACATAGAAATATGGACAGACGAGTTTAAGCAAGAAATCTACACAATCTGTAGGCATATGGTTAAACTAGAGGATGCTTTCATAGACCTTGCATTTGAACAGGGCGGTATTGAGGGCTTAGCTGCTTCGGAAGTTAAACAGTATGTTAGATATATTGCTGACAGAAGACTTCTTCAGTTAGGTTTAAAAACCAACTACGACATTAGAGAAAACCCCCTTCCTTGGCTAGATTGGATACTTAATGGTGTTGAGCATACCAACTTCTTCGAGAACCGAGCAACCGAGTACGCGAAAGGAGCTTTGACAGGTTCATGGGGCAACATCTGGGCTAAGTAGTAAACCGACGGGTTTTACTTTTTCCAAAAACAAAAAATAAAATTTCAAAAACTTTACGGGAACGCAATGATTTATTCATTGTGTTCCTTTTTGCGTTTTAAGACCTGAATTAAATATGAAAAGCTATTATTTTTGATAATTTGGAAGTAAGAGCTATCATTATGGCTCTTACTTTTTCAAAATAAATAACAGACATAAAAAAGCCCCTTCAACGCAAGTTGTTGGGGCTTTTTTGTACATCAAATTTAAGGGGCTAGAGGTATTCTGCTAACTAAAGAATCTATAGCTTTAAATGCAGAGTTTCCTACTCCTTTACCACTATCTAAGCTAGTAGTTAAGCTACAGTCTTTATCTATAGAAATAGAGCCATCTGTTATATCTCTAGAAGATGATATTTCTAGTGTACAGCCTGTTTCAGTTCTTGCATACTTATACGCTGCGCCTCCTCCTGAGGTACCAGGAGATAGCGCACATGCAGTAAGCATAAAGCAAGTTAAAAGTATAATTATATACTTCATTTAATTAAAAACTCCAGGGTAGCCTTCCAACCACTTTGAATTAAAGCATCTTTATCTTTAGTTTTTAGTTTGAAATCCATAGCTGATATACTTCCACAATCTACGATAATTGTTTTAGCCCAATCTCTTTTAGATATGTGCTTAGTTTGTAGGTTATCATAGATTATATTAAATATATTTATAGAATACTGTAAAACATTATTATGGTTATAAACATGTCCACCCTTAATTTCCTCAGAAGTCTCAAGTTTAATACCTATAGTATCTCCACCTTTTCTATCAAAGAAATTAATTGGGTAGTTGTTTAAGACTCCGCCATCAATATATAAATGCCCCTCTAGCTCTACAGGGACAAAAACGAAAGGAATTGACATGCTAGCCCTACAGGCTGTAACTATGGACATACTAGGGTGTGTTTCTTTTGAGAAAACTACCTGAGTTCCTAAGTCTAAACACGTAGCTGCTATATAAAGGTTCTTACTGTTTTCAGTGTTTGCAAGTTCTGCAAATGTACACTGCCTATTCCCAGTATAAGCTTCTACTATATCTGCTAGCCAATGTTCAAAGAAATCACCTTTATGCTTTCCATACTTGGAAACAAAGCGGTAAGTATCCCTAAACGCACCAAAGCTATCATCTTTAAACTCTGTGTAATCTATAGACCTTAGAGCCCCTTCTATTTCACCGGCAGTCATTCCTAAGGCTAGGAACACAGCAGCGATTGCTCCGGCTGATACTCCTAGAACGTTTTCTATCTGAGTGAGCTGCTTCTGGCTCGATAAGGCAGAGAATACTCCAGCATATGCTATGCCTTTTACTCCTCCGCCCTCTAGTACTAAGTTTTTCATTTATTATCCTATTACTAAGAAGGTATCCAGAGAGCTGTCTGTGCCTCACCCGCCAAACGTAACGCTTCTTTCAATTCTTCGTGGGTAACAAGGGTGGGCGTATTATCTGCCAGCACCCAATAAGTCGTGTCGCCCGCATCACTAGCCGCAACAGCGCGAGCCATGCGGTTCTGTGATATTTCGTCACCATCGAATGACTTGCCCGAAGCCGTTGTTACTACAATTTGAGAAACCGCCAACTCACGAGAAGCTTTGAAGTCAGCCATAGCCTTAGCATCAATCTCAGCTTGTGACGGCACATAAGGTACGTGAGCCGCTATCAAATTAGCGTTATCAACTAGCCATTGTTTAATCTGAATCATGTGAGGTTCTTGGTCATCATCCAATGGGTTAACTGATGTGGGTATCCAGCCAAACTCGTCCGTTAAAATTTCTAAATAAATTGATGAATCATTAGTATATTGTGCGTTTCTATAATTAGTTATTGTTGTCATTATGAAATCCTCAAGCAAACGGTAGGCCCTGTTACAGGGCCTATAGTGCCAGCCCTATATAGATAACCCATTACGCGCCACGTTCCGGCTGGTACTGGGGATGTATCGTACTGGTCGCTCGCGCTTGAAAAGTAATAAGTTGCGCTACCAGCTACGGTTGTTCCAGCACCATAAGTTGCGTTCGCCCTCAGTCCAAGAAATGCATAGCTACCGACAGAGCCTAGCGCCGCCGCCGCCATAGCCGCACCAACATCAGTCGAAGGCGCATAAGCCGCAATAGCCGCTCGCGTAAAAGCAGTAGAAGCTATCCGCGTGTTATTAGAGGCTGTTCCCGCTGTTGGTGCGGTTGGAGTGCCTGTTAGGTTTGGTGATTCTAGTGGGGCTTTCTCCGCCAAAGCAGTATCAAGCCCTGTTACGTTAGCTGTTGTATGTGTATGTGATGTAAGAGCATAAGTACTATGTGTGTGGCTATCATTAACTACTGTAGCTACTATATCTACTGCAGCTGTACCATCAAAGTTAACTGTACCTGTAACGTCCCCTGAAAGGGATATAGCTCTAGTAGTTAATAACTTAGTAGCAGATACTGCATTTGCTCCTGCGGCTAAAGCCCCGATATCACCCGTTGTCAAAACCCTAGTAGTCATTGCTGAAATATGCCCTTCAGCAGTAGTGGTAATACTATCAATGATAGTAGCACCAGTAGTATCTATATTTGTAGTAGCATATGAAGGATGTGTGTACCCAGGAACTAAGTCTTCCCAAGCCGAAATACCATCATATATATATAGCTTATTTAGGTCTGTTCTCCAGCACGGAGTTCCATCATATAGAAGAGTAGCTGGAAACGTTGTTCCAGCATTAAGAGACCTAAAGGACTTATAATTATCTATCATTTTTGTGTGAGACGCATTAAGCGTGTCTGTGTTTGGAAATTCTGTATAATTTTGTGACATTTATTTAATACCCGTCTGATGCCCAAGTGACGGAACCTGTTACATAGGTTCCCGTATTGTCTATTAGTTTAACAGTAAATCCTGTTAAACTTTCACTGCTTATTTCTGGAGTAGCTACTCCACCTATCCCACCCTTAAAAGCTAATATAACATTTGGGTTGCCTGCATTGTAAGGTCTGTCAAATGTTACAGCTATACCAGAGGCAGCAGATATAATTACTGCAGTACCTTTATTATGAATATCTGCCACATCCACGATAACCTTAAGATTATCTAGAACAGGAGTATCATTCGATAGCGTAGTAAGAATAGCCTTAACCTTTGCATACCTATACGCATAGTCCCCCGGCAGAAACTTTTTAAACTGCTCAAAACCCGCAGGACTTCCAGAATCTACTAAATCTTGGAATTGTGTTAAGGTTAATGGCGTATTAAATATTGATATATCTGAAAAAGTTGCGGAAGGTAGCCTGCTAATAAACTCTATAAACGCAAAGGCTTCTTCTATAGGAATAATTATATTCTTAGATGTATCTTCTGTAAATACTAAAGACTCATTGAATGCCTTAACTATGTTATAAACTCTATCAAATACTTCAGAGAAGCTAAGTGATACTGCTTGCTGCATTATATACTGCTTTGTTATATGCTCAGTAAAAGTTAAAGACTCATTAAAAGAGCCTTTAACTATACTTTTAGTTGGTGCAGGGGTTTCTGCAATACCTAACAAGACCGAAACTCCTGTAGTCCAACTAAACGGGGCTGCACTTTCCCAACTATCTACCACAGGAGCGCTTAACCAAGTTTCAGTATACGTATTCCAAGTATATACAGTATTAGCTATCTTGCTTATATTTACTGTATCTGCCATAATTTAATACTAAGCTAACGTAAAGGTAAATGTAATACCTAAAGTGTCGCTTGCTCCTTTATTTATAACAGGAAATACTACCCTATCTAACATAGTTCCAGCAGAAGCAGCATTAAATACTCCGGCCTCTGTAAGCGCCCCAGTACCAACACCCGTACCAAAAGTACAAGACATTGTGAAAATCTTAGTACTAAGGGTATGAGCGTACGCTGCAGCTATTCTACTTAACTCGGTTTGAAGGCCTGTATTTCCAGCAACTGCCGCTGTTGCTCCAGTGCCTACAGCTATATGACTTAGAAGTGCAGGCCTAGAGCCGTTACCCAAAGAAGCACATATAAGGTCAAAGCCTGCATTTACTATTAAGTTATCTCTGTTATATACTATGACAGAAGAATCTGCTTTAGTTAGTGTTGCTCTCATACTGCCCTTGAAGGACAGCATTTGGTTTTCTTTATTATCTTCTACCATTTTAGTAAAGTCTCAGTGAGTTAAAAGTCCCCGAAGGGGTAATAGGTTGAATGCTTGTGGTAGCATTATCAGAATCATATATATTAGATACCATCAGTTTTCTCTCTGTGATGCTTTGAGAGACTGCTAAGGCAAATAACTTATCTGAGGCTAGAGCATATATTAATGTTTGTGTGTTTCCTAACTCATCTACCATTAGCAGCTCTCCATCTTTATAAGTGACCTTAAGAAAAGAGCTAGTAGCTGTATTATATAAAGTAAATAGGAAGTATTCAAACCCAACAGTAAATGCTTCTTCCGGATTTACCCACACTAGTATTGAAAATACTTCTGGGATCGTAATATCCCAGGAAGCTACAGTATTAGGAAGCCTATTTAACCCATCTCCTGTTCTACCAGAAGTTATAAATGTAGTAGCATGAATACTTTCAGCTAAAGCTGTTCCTAAATATGTGCTACTAGTTCCGTCTAGTCTAATAGCATCTACAAGCCCGGCTTTTAAAGACCCAGGATCTGTAGCTATTTCTAAGGTTGTATATACTGTAGAAATATCTACGTCTTGTAAAGGCAGCCAAGCTCTTAGTCCTGCCGTAGAAGAGTTCCACGCAAAAGTTGAAGCGGTCCAAGATAGCGTATCTATTTCAGCAACAGAAGAAGTATAAAACCCAGTAGACTGTGCTTCTGTAAAATACCCTAAGTCAATATCAAATATAAACTCTCCTTGCTGATCAGCAACTGTGGTTAGTTGTACACTATCGGCAACATTTTGAGTATTTATATACCTACCAGCATAGCTGTCTAGTTCTTTATCTACAGTAACGACTACGTTTCTGTAAGGTATTTCAGCTATAGCAGTAGTAGTACTAGAGGCCAGATAGCTGTAAAGCCCATTAGAGCTTATAGCTTTAAGTAGAAAAGTTCTATCGCCTTGAGCAAATCCAGCGGCTAGATTTAAATAAGTAGTGTTAGTTCTTGTTACAAAAGTAGAAGTGCTCCAAGAATTGCCCTCTCTTACTTCATATAAAGCAGCCCCAACTAAAGGAGCCCAATCTAACTGTATATTATTAGCTGTTTGTGTTGCTATAAATCTTCTTACAGAGGCAGGAGCCTCTAGTGTCAAAGTGGTAGAAGTTATTAAAGCAGATAGGTTGCCTGAAGTATCCTCAGCCCTTATTAAGTAGAAGTTGTCCCCTTCAATGGCTGAGGTATGCTCAAAGGTAGTGCTGTTTATAAGCTCTGCTAATACCTCTGCCGTTTCCCATGACACCCCATATTTAATAGTATAACCTTTTAAATCTAGGTCAGGTACAGGATTCCAGCTTAAGTTAACACCTGTTGAAGATGTTAAAGCTGTAAAACCTGTAACATCTGCTGGAGGTGCTGTTTTACCTAAAGCTATGAAGTTTTCCAAAAGTGCAGGTTCACTAGACCTTTTACCTAAAGAATCTATGCTGTACACTTGGAAAGAATACAATCCTACTTGTGTATTATATATTGTTACATTTGCTACTGTTACATTATTTCCATAAGGTACCCAGTTTCCTGAATCTAACTTATACTCTATATAGTATGAAGTACTGTTAGATATAAAATCCCAAGAGAGATCAATTCTGTTTAATACTGTACCAGATGCTGAGATATATAAAATTTCGGAAGCTTCTAAGTTAGTAGGAGCTGCTGGGTTAAATGACAGCACAGATATAGAATCTGTTTGAAGCTGCTCGTCTTTGTCTATAAAATCAAACTTAGAAGGGTTGAACTCTACAGCAGTAATCTGGTATATATTAGGCGACTCTTCTGTTATGCCTAAAACTCTAAACTGCTGAGCCTCTACTTCCTGCTCTGAAAGCATCCACATGGCGTTTGCTTCCGGTGTCATAGAAAGTGGAGTAGCTAGTACTATCTCGGAAGAAGTGCCGTAGTTTATAAAATCATAGGTCTCTATAGCTCCTAAATTAGACTCTCCATACTCTCCGTTTGGTAATAACTTTTTAGCATTGTAGGGCATGACTACAGAAACTGTATAGTTTTTATCTGGAGAAAAAACAACATCACTGTCTAATATTAGTTTATTAGCTTGTGAGCCTTTTAATAACCTTCCAGAATATCTGATACCTGCTCGGCTAACATCTGCTATCTGTATTATTTCTCCCGGCTTTATAACTGAACCGTCTAAGCCTGCGGCAAATACTACTGTTTCTGTCTCTAGTTTTTCAGAGTATAAAAGCCACTTACCTAATCTATTAGCTTGCCCTCTAGAGGTGCAGCCAACGGCTACTACTTCTGCCTCTCTAACGCCGTACCTTAGTACTGAATCCTTATCCTCTACATACTCCACTTTAGGCTTATATAGGTTTCCTGGATCGTTCCACGTAACTAAGGCTATACTATGTCTCGCCTTAATCGAGGTACCTGAGTAGGTAAACTGCCCACCAATAACATTAGCTTTAGAGAAAATAGCTACAGGGTCGGAAGGGGAGTCTTGAACAGTGCTTAAGCTACCGCCTGCCCAATATGTCATTCCTCTAAATACAGATACTAAGCTCTGTAGCACTTTTATAGCATCTTCTCTAGTTTGCATATAAATATTAAGTGTAAACCTGCTTTCTTGCCCCCCGAAACCATCAGGAACAAGCTCATCACAATACTTACCTATATTATATAAGTCCCATTTATCTATTTGAGACTCTTTAATGTAAGAACCAAGCCCATATCTAGTATTAGTTACTAGGTCATAAAAGCACCAAGCGGGGTTATCAGTCCAAGCTACCTTAAATGTACCGTCCCAAAGACCCGTATATATTTTTGTATTAGGGTCGTAGTTTGTGGGTATTTTAACTTTAAGAAGTCTTACATGATAAGATCTGTCAGGAATTCTATCAAACTGCTCCGAATCCACAGATATAAAAACATAGGCGCTGTTTGGGTATGAAAGCTTTTCATCTATAATAGAAGTATATGAATCCCAGTATAAGTTGTTAACAAGAGCCGAGGATGCAGAATCCGCAGTTATTCTAGTAATTTTAACATCCCACGGGGCGCTACCTGTTAGCGGTATTGTTATACTTCTTTGATATTTACTATTAGTTTTACCTGTGATTCTAGCAGTACCAACCTGATAGTCTCTAGTTAGAAGTATTCTAGTAGAGGTTGTAGGTATGCCTAAACTTTCCCCTATAAAACCGCCAAAGATACTAGTACCCCCATAATAAGAATCTGAGTCTGCATATGTTGTAGTAGTTAACACACCAGAAGGCACATGAACAGTCCCACTGCCAGATACCTTGGTTACTCTGAAGCTATAGTTTGCACCTGTTAGATTATTAATTTCAAGAGGTAAAGATGCTGAGGCCGTTGTTGTGCTTGTTGGGTTTGAGAATGTAGGTGTTGATAGTACAACCCACCCTCCCCCTACATTATCATTATACTCTATACTAACGTTAGGGGGTGTTCCCCCATATAGATTAATAGTTTTATACTCATATTGGGCCCACCAGCCAGAGAAAGTGGTAGTGGTAATTCCGAAAATATTAGTGGTAGTAGTAGTCTCTTTTTCTATACGTACTTGTTTAGAGCCTACCACGGGTCTTTCCCAGACCATACTACCATGTAGTCCAGTAGTCTCAGCCCCCGTACTTATAGTTATACTAGCAGCATTAGACGTAATAGAATCAGGAGAGGCCGATACGGTTCCATCTGTGACCGTAGAAATAGGAAGGTCTTTAAAACCACCCCCATTACTTTGCACAGAGATACTAAAAGCTATAGAAGAGCCAGAAATATCGCCATTAGTAGTGTTCTGGGAAGTGAGCCTAGGCACCCCCAGAGTTAAGCGGAGTCTATCTACGTCTGGGTCTGAGATTGTTTTAGTAACGGGCAGGGATTGGGTTATCTCTATACCAACCCCGCTTTCCACCTCTGTACCTTTAAAATCAGAAACAGGAGTTTGCTCTTGTGACCCGTTTCTAAACTCTAATGTAACGCCTGAGAAATTAGTACTACCATCTCCATTTTGTATTGGTGTGTCATTTAATAATACAGACTTTAACCCAGAGATTAAACCCTCTATTTCCCCTTCTCCTAGAAGGTCTAATACTTTAGCAAACTGCCTTGACTTAAGGCTATCAGGAGCTTCTACGGCTACTCGAGCTGCTCCGCCGCCGCCGCCTTTTCCTCCGCCCCCTGCACCCGATATGTATGTTTCTGACATTTAAATATTTACCGTAGTTAAGCCAGCACCTATTACAGCACTACCTATTAATAATTCTCCGTAACCTACTGCAACAGGATGTCCTTGTGCAGTAGTATTTACAGCACCTCTAAAGTAAAAAGAAGGTGTGTTTTCTGGTGATTCTGATGGCTTCGGTGTATCTGGCTGGGACATAAACAAGGAAGATACACCGCCTAATAACAAAGACATACCTATAGCACCAAGTACTGTACTTACGCCTGCTAAGAAGGTTCCTGCAGTTGCTCCAGCTAATGCCCCGATGCCGCCGAAACCTGCCCCAAAAGAGGCTAAACCTCCGGTAGCCCAAATAAGCGCAACACCTAAAACTACCTTAAACACACCGCCTGCTCCATCTATGACAGGCACTATTCTTATTATTTGTCTTTTAGAGTACGGATTAAATAGTTCAGACTCTTCTATGTCAGAGTCACCAATTAGTATAGAGTACTTACTATCTGGTTTATCAAATTCTTTTTTTAATTCAGGAAAGTTACATACTAAAGCCTTTATGACTTCCGCTATGGACTTTACCTCTAGTTTTAATTCTCTAAGCTCGCATATTTCTGCAACGCTACCATATAACCTTACTGTTGTAAGTTCCATAATCTACACCTTGTATCTTGCTATAATACTAATATTCTTTAACCAGAAGCCTGTTAACGGCACTATACTAGATAGTCTGCCTGTTACATGGTGTAAAATATTGCCGTCTCCTAAATATATAGCTGCGTGGTTTGGGACAGAGGACATCAACTTTATAAGTATAACATCATATATTTGAATGTCTACAACCTCCTCAAAGCCTGAAGCTGCTATATTATCAACATATAAGTTCTCACCCTCTTCCCACCAACCCTCTACATTATGTACTTTAGGTATTACAATCCCTAACTCTTTCTCATAGAACTCTATGAGAAGAGAGCAGCAATCGGAAGTGCCATACTTAAAAGGCCTACCTATATATTTTCTTGGTTCAATGTTCTGTGCCTCAAAAATGCCCAAGTGTTTTTCTCCCAATACCCACCATACACTGCCTTACAGGAATTCCTGTTAGCTAAATGGTGTAAAATTATATTGTTCCCTAAATATATAGCCCCATGGTTTGGCACAGGGGAACCAACTTGCATAACAATTACATCATGGACTTTTGGTTTTCCAGAGGTTATTATATCAAAATTAGCATCATCTGCCAAGTCTAAATACATGTTTAGCCCTTTATCCCACCAATTGTCTTGTCTATAGTAGTTATCTATATGTATACCTAGCTCACTAGAGTAGTAATCCCTTACTAGACTAAGACAATCTATTACCCCATGAAAGAAAGTTCTACCTTCCAGAGGTAGAACTTTATCGTTTGGTACTACTAAGGTTTCTGAGCGTTCGGGCAGGGAAAGTATTAACCAAGGCACTTTTCCTTGATTACAAGACACCTTGTCTGCTTCCGAAGGGGCACTGTTAGACCAAGAGTGACTGTGTATAATATACACAATATCCCCCGAGTCTTCTGCCTTAACATAGTCTCTGGGGGATATTGTAAAAGTATTTTCTGCGTTGCTTGATATATTTTGGCAGGGCATATATTCTAATATGCCCGCCTTTGAAACTACTATACCACAAGACTCCAAGGGGAAAACTCTTTCCGCCTCTAAGTATGCAGCCTCTACTACGTGTTTAAACATTAAATAGCCCCGCCCCTGGAAAACCACCGAAGGGTAAAACACCGTTTTGCCCGAAGCGTAAAGTACAAGCATGCAGTGATTTACTGCATGAATCCTCTGAAATCTCCACTGTTGGGTTATCTGCTGCATCTGCTACAGCCCCTCCAGCATATGAGCACTCAGAGCTCCTATAAGACCAAGGACAGATGTTCTGTATTATTTGTCTTTTAGGTACTTTAAGCCCTTCAACGTCCCAATTAGAAGATAACTCAAACTCTATAAGCGAGGCATTTTCAGATACTTTCCTATCTATATAGAATACATCATCATCAAAGAATACATTCGGGTCTGCCAGCCTATTCCCATCCGCAAAGTTAACTGCATCCAAATACTTCATGAATGTTCTTTTGCGATTAACTTTAGCGCCAACTAAATCATCTAAGGTTCTAGTTAAAGTGCCTATAGTCCCAAGTATATTAGATACTGTTATTGTAGGTCTTGGAATTTCTCCGTTACTACTAACATCGAAACCTCTAGCCTCTATAGGAAAAGGTAAGTACTCAATACCTTGCCAAACTACACTAGTATGTAACTCATTGGTCCCAGCATGGAAATAATATATAGAATCTCCAAGCTCTGTTAAATCTAACGAGTATAGAACTACTAAAGAGCCTGCCGATAGTTCTTGAATATCTCTAGCAATATAAGGTGTTTCTTTATAGAAAACCTCAGTTACTCTTTCTACTATATTTATAACCGCAGGAGGTATTGTTAGTATTTGCGTTGCCGCAAAGACCACAGTATCGAAGCTGGTTACAACTATATTTTCTACTGCTGTAACAACCCTAATAATAGGCTTAAGCACTACAGAGGTATCCCTAGGCGTAACCACTAAGAAATCTTGAGTTGTTACTATATCTACATTTTGTACAACAGTAGTTGCAAACTCGGTAACTACTAGACTATCTGTGCTAGCATCTAACGCTCTACTTATTGATAAGGCAGTGGGGTACTCTATAAATAGTAAACTACCGGTTAAGGCAGGCACATCGTACAATATGCTAATACTAGTGTCTAGTCCGGTTACTGTTAAACTAGGAGTATTCGGAACTACTAATTCTCTATTATAAAAAACGCTAGTAGTATTTTCAGTTACACTTAGAGACGCAGTTGATATATCTAATTGATTATTAAATTGAATATCTGAAGCATTTGTGGATACAGCTAGCGTTTCAGTGTTTAAAGTGGTAAGGTTCTGGCTTACTTTAATATCTGATTCATTGGTAGTAACTGCCAAAGCTTGCGTGTTTGCAGTTAGTAAATCTCTGCTTGCATTAACATCTGCTACACTTTCTACTACTGTTAATGATATTGCGGCACTAGTATCTACACTCTGACTATCTTTAACATCAGATACATTTTCAGACAGTAGTAGACTAACAGTATTAGGTACTACTATATTTATCTCACCTTCGTCTATAGTAGCTGAAAACGTAGTTACTGTAAAGCTGGGTGTATTAAGTGTTGGCACGCCTAAAGCGTCATTAACATCGGATACTTGTTCTGCTACTACTGATCCTGGAGTGTTTAATGTAGTAAGTGCTAAATCTAAATCATCTGGCTTATTTACCCAGTCTATAAACTGGAACTCACCTGTAGTTCTAGAAGTAGGACTGCCGCCTGTAGCTGCGGCTACAATTTCAACCTCAACTAGCGAGCCGTTTGCTGTTCCAAGAAGTGAAGCGTTCCAAGTAATAGAACGAGATGCTTCCGTAATACTAGAATGTGTCCAAGTATCAATAGCGGTTCCGCCGTTGATTCTTGTCCCATTTTCTCTAAGATAAGCGTTAAAAGTAGTGCTGCTTACGTTTGCTGTTACTCTATACTTAACTGTAAAGCTTTGTAAGCCTGCTCCTGCTATAGGTGGGTTTAAAGGAGTAGGAAAACTGACAGCAACTACGCTGTCAGTATTATTGTCTGCCGCCGTTAACCACAGACCATCATCAGTTTGTATATCAACTAATGCACCGGTTAGGTTAGATTGTAGGAGTAATCCATCAACTGTTAAAGGCATTATTTACTCCTTATTTTATGCTAGGGTAAATAGTCCTGAACCGTTAAAAGTTATAGAAATATCACCTGTTTGAAGGCTAATAGGCGTGGAGCCTGCGTCTGTTGTCATATCAATAAAGGCTAAAGCATCGCCAAGCCCTGCACCGGCTACAGTACTATAAACTATAGCAGCTACAATGTTTGTAGGCCCTGAAACATCCTTAACCCATGTAGGTACTGTAACACTGCCACAGGTCACTGTTCCACCCGATTCTAACCATGTTAGTGCAACAGTTATACCGCCAGCAACATAAGATGTGCCACCTGTAACTTCTGTAAAGTCGTCAGTATCGGGGCTTACCGTACCAACTGCAGGAAGAGTAGTAACTAGCATAACTTTAAAAGTATCTGCCTGTAGGTCTACTAAACCTGATATATTTTTCTTAGCTTCGTTAAATACTGTTAAAGTACCTTGTGCCATTTTATTTTCCTATTTTTAAGATTCGTAGACTATATCGAAAGTAACTGATATAGTTCTAGTTATTGGGGATGAATAAACCTCTTTCCATGAGGAAGCTACAACCTGTATTGCTGTTGCCTCTCCTGGAGGTGTCCAAGTAAAAGACTCCACACCTTTTCTAGCTTGAAAAAACCCTACAATTCCTGCAGAATCTTCTAAGCTTCTATTGTTGAAGCTTATGCTCCACTTTTTGCTGATAGTATTAATACCATCAGCCAGTCTTTGAGAATACCCATCCCCAAACTGAGCAGACAGCACCCTTGGGGAGCTGTCTGAAGAGAATGAAGTAGAAGGTATATATGTAAATGTTGCCATTATGCTAATAAGCCTCCTGGGCGTTTTTGTGTCATTATTTCAGCTTTAACCGTGTTAGAAATCATTTTAGCCAACTGTCTAGCTTCTTCATAGTTGGCCCCATCTCCTGTTGCGCTAGTAGTATCTCCGCCGCTAGCATCTATATTAATGTTAACTACAACACTACCGCCTGAGCCAGTCATATTAACTGGAATAGTTCTACCATCTGGTAGAGGTACAACAGCTTCGTTCATGCTTCCTTCACCTGCAATAGATGGTTTAGTTGCTATACCACCTTTTGCGAACATAGGAACTTCTATAGCTGCAGCTTCTACACCTAACCCATAACTAGTTGCTCCAGATGCCGAAGTAATACCACCTGCTAAGGCACCACTAACTCCTCCTGTGAATACACCTATGGCTGCGCTTACTGCAGTACCTAATAAGCCCCCAATACCCCCACCACTTGATGAAGACCCAAACAGTCCAGAGATATACTTGAAGGCGCTACCTAAGTTATCCCATAAACCTGAAAATAAGTCTTTCAACCATATTCCTACATCCATGAAAGCATCTTTTACTTTTTGAGTAACTTGGGTAAATAAGCTAGCTGACTTAGAAGCATTATCTGCCGCTAATTTGCTAGGGTCTTCACTGCCAGACGCCCCTCCATTTCTTGTATTTGACGCTATCTCTGCTAAATAAGTAACTTTCTTTTCTTCAATAGTGCTAAAGTCTTTATTAAACAAACTACTGGCTATTTGACGCATGCCTAAACTAATATCTTCTTTTAGGAAGCCTGCAAGCGTATCACGTAATGTTTCAGAGCCTGCTATAAACGCATCTTTTATAGACTGCATAACAGTAGAATCGCCTGAGAAACCATCAACTAAAGCGTCTGTGAAAGCATCACTAGTTTTAGTGAAAGTTTGAACCATTCTATCAATATCATTAGTCATAGAATCTGTGAAGTTTTTAAGCTCTTTCTTCAATGCTTGACCAAACACACCAATAGCAGCTTTATTATCATCAAGGCTCCCAAACACACGGAAACTCTGAGTCTTTTTAAGTGCTTCGAACTCTCTTTCTTGTAAGGCTAAAGATTCGTTTTCGTTTATGATTTTAAGCTTTTGGTAGCTTAAAGTATCTTGTTGAAGCTGCGCTTGTTGTTGTAGTAAAATTGTTGAGTATGCGGTAATTTCCCCAGACTCTTTCTTTTTATTTTGTTTTATTATTTCTAAATCTATTAACCTTTGTTGCTGTATAAGGTCAAGGGAAGCAGCCATCTCTTTCTGCTTATTTAAGCCTTCAGTAGAGGTAACTATGTCGCTAATATTCTGTAGCTGCTCTTCATAATTAGCAGTACCGTAACTTAATTGCTTATTCATAGCTTCAAGCGTAGAAACGTTCAAACTTAATATTTCTGCTTCATTTTCAGAGTTTTGCTGCCCAGACTTACGGGTAGCTGTAGCTCTTTCAATAGCTAAATCTATTCCCAATAGTTCACTTTTCTCTTTTTCAAGAAGTTTTATAGATTCAGACTGCGCAGCTACTTTAGCTTTTTGTGCGTTTATTTTATTAACATCATCACCTAAAGCGTTTACTAATCTAGCTTGGTAATCTCTCTCACTAGTAGCCACATCTATCTTAGTAGCAAGAATATCTCGCTCGATAGTTCTTCTAGCATCAATTAAGTCTAAGTTTGTAGCTTCGAACTCTGATAGTTTTTTAGAGGCTGTAAGCTGTAAACCTAGTGCGGTTAGTTTGTCTTTATTTACAATATCTGATGTTTCTTTTATCTGTAATCGTCTTTGCTCTGCTCTGACTTTAGCTATATCGCTTTCTACAGAAAATTCATCTAACTTAACACCTAAGTATCTTTGTGTATTTGTGCTTAAAGAAGCTAAAAATGATATTTTTGCCTTGTCTCTTGTAAGACTACTAGTTCCTGATATTTCATCAAGTACTGGAATACTATCTAATGCTGCTAAACCAATATCAAACTCTCTTAGTGTTTTAGACGCAGAAGAAATGTTAGATGCTGCTAAGGCTGCTTGAGATATATTAGAACTTATACCTTTTGAAGACTCCTCCATAGCACGGAAGTTACCCTGTAACATTCTAAGAGGTTTTGAAGCCTCTTCCATTGTACTTTTTAAGATTAATACCTGCTTAACTAGTGCTGTATAAATTTCTTCATTTACTTTTGCTTCAGCTTCTACTCTAGTTTGATCAAATCCCTGCCTCTTACTTCCAAACGTTAACTCGCCGGCATCACGTCTAGCCCCGAAAGTTTTAAAGCTTCCAGTACCTTCTTGTGCTGCTTTTATATTTGCGTCTAGCTCTGGGTTCAGCACTCTCACATCTATATTAGTTACAGCTTTAGTCTGTGCTATTAACTTTTCTACCATCTCTAGCTGATTAGTTATAAGCGAACTACCGCCTGTGACAGAGCTTAAAAACCTGTCAAAGAACGTCATTTCTTTCATAGCCCCAGCTGCTTCTATTAGCTTATCCGCTGCTGTTTCCAACGTGCTAAAGGTATTTACCAAAGCATCTATAAACTTTATTTGACTAGTTAAGTCATCTGGTGTATTATCTAACCCTCTAGCTAATATTAGACTTTTCTGTATGCCTTCTTGCTCTTCTAAAAGCTTAGAGCTTTCTTTAATTGCAGTATTAAACTTATCATATGCTGGAGTTAATAAACCTACTGTTGTAGCTAGAAATTTAAAGCCCTCAAAAGCTATAGTAAGCCCCGCCGCTATAGGCAGCAGCTTGCTAAAAGCGCTAAATGCCGCCTTACCTGCATAAGCTACAGAGCCTAAACCTACCGCTAACTTAGAGGTTAAAGTGCCTGAGGATAGTACAGCAGACATATTTGCTCTAAAAGCTGTAAAGGATACTGCAGCTAACCCACCCTGTATTCCTCGACTAAGCTCCTGTCCCATACCTATTGCTGCAGCTTTGAATCTTGTAGTAAATATAGAGATATTAGTTGCCGCCGCACTAAGTCCTGTTTTTACACTTTCCTTTATTAGTGCCTGCCCTCTAACAGTTCCTGTCTCATAGCCTTTTACTAACTCTCTGGCAAGATCAGTACTTATGTTTTTTCCTCTAAACTCTACCGTATCTACACCATTCTCTATAGCAAATTTAGTTTTATTTCTTAAACTAGCTATGTAAGGTTTCAAAGACTTATTAACTGCGGCTAAGAACTCTGAGCCACCAAGACCGTCTTTTACGGCTTTAGCTATAGCAGAAGACCCAGTTCTAGAAAATTTAAGTATTTCTGGGTTACCTGCTAGTCTTGATTTAATGGCGCTACCTGACTTAGCCTTCTCCCCCTCTATAGAGGTGCCGAGAGAATTTTTTAAGTCTATAGCTTTCTTTTTAAGGATATCTATTTGTGCTGCTGAGTTGCTTATACTTGTAGCAAGTTTATCTTGAAAAGCATCGCCTAAGCTAGCTATGGCAGGTATGGCTAGATTTAATAATGCAGAAGATAAACTGATAATAGCTATAGTAATTAAAGTACTGTTGTCTGCCAAAAATCCTACTATACCCGTAATTGGTCCAGATATGAAAGATAATATCTTTTGTCCTATATCTAGAAATTCTGCCGATAGTTTTTGGTAGGGTTTAGCAACAGCACCAATGTTAGCGTACTTATCTTCACCTTGTTCTAATACTTGATTAAGGATAGCCTGTGATTTTTCAAAGGTTGATAAGTCTTTAGCGGCTTTACCAATACTTTCACCATACTTCTCAGAAGCATCTGTAAGTCTTAGTATAATACCGAACTCATCTACTAACTCTGGCTCACCCTTAACAACAGCTTGTACTAATCTATTTACAGCGTCAGGAACGTTTCTACCTAAAACAGTAGCCGCCTTAACACCTATAGTAGTTAATCTCTCTAAACCGCTCTGAGAAATCCCAGCAGCAGTTGAAAGGTTAGCTATACGCATAGATTCAGCAAAGGTTAGGGCGCCATCACTTATTTCTTTTAAACTTCTAGCAACGCCAGCATAGTTTATACCAGTAGTTGCGGCTAATTGTCTAGCTGACTCTTCCATTGCAGATAAATCAGCACTAACTTTTAATATATGAAAGGCAGCGGTAAGAGCAAACACATGTGCAGCAACGGTAGCATACGCTCTAACTATGCCCCCCATTCCCTGTGCCTGCTTAGAAAAGTTCTTGGTATTGTTGGCTAGGCCAGCAGTACCTTTATTCATTCTATCTATTTCACCGCTAGTATCTTTAGCCGATCTTTTTACTTTATCTAATCCGCCAGCTAGTTGTAAAACACCATCTGCGCGTACTTCAACTTTAAGCGTTTTAATTACTGTGCTACTTGCCATTTGTTTTATTCGCCTTTTTCTTAGCGTAATACGCTATGTTATCCTCGTCTATTAGCATTATATAGCCTAAATACACTGCTTGTAGATCTTGTGGTACTTCATGTAGTTTAAATAAATACTCAATCAAGGATAGATCTTTTCCCGTATAGAGACCAGAGAAACCATCTACAGTAGACTTTAGCAGTTTATATACTTGAAGAACCTGTAGAATATCAAAGGTTAGCTCTGAGTCCTCTACAGGCATTTCTTCTTCTATAGGCTCTGACCCTGTTATCTCACAGGATTCTAAATATCTAGCTTTAGTTAGCCCTTCTCTAGAGGCTGCGACAAATCTTGTTAATAAAGATATGTCTAATTCTATACGGTCTTGTTGAAAAGCGAAACATCATTGATAACAGCCATTAGCCAGTTATCAAAAGCTGTTGAGTTTTTTACAAGTGTAGTAGCCGCTTCTGCAGAGAAAGGAAACTCAGCTTCTGTGTCTGTAACACTAGATAAGTCTACAGGCATTAGTTCTGCTAAGTATTTGATTTTTAAACCTGACCAACCTTTTAAAGCCTCACCAACATATAACTTATAAAATAAGTCATCATCAATTGCTTCTTCTGGTTGTCTTGTTGTTTTATTAAAGCCAATAGTTGTGGCTTGTTTTCTTAGTTTTTGTAGTAAATCTCTAGACATGTATTGCAGATTAACCTCAAACCCTTTAAGGTCTGGATCTGGGTATGCAAGTGTTATCAAAGAGCTTGCTGATAAAAGTGATTTTAATTCCACGAATTTAATTCCATTATATATAAAGACCCTACCTCTATATACATTATATAACTAAAAAAGCTAGCCGGGAGAGTAGGGCTCCCGGCAATACATGTCAACACGTACTTTCGCTCAAACTATCTTGCTACTATACAGTAGCGTAATATCTAACAAGTAATTCATCTGTAGTATCAATATCCTGACCTAGAGCTGAGAAAGTAATATCTAACCCAAGAACGTCAGCAGTAGATACTGCAGGAATTACCAAATGTGTATGTTTCATATCAAACTCTACACGAGGAGTAGCGTTTCCGCCAATTTTTAACAATAGCTCAAACTCTTGAGTAACTGTAGAAGTATCTGAAACTAAGTCAGATAATAAACCACCAGAGTTATTAGCGCCAGTGTTTAAGTAACAAGTTACACTACCTGATACACTACGTGCGCCAGTGAATGAACCAATAGGTGTATTAACAACACCAAGTTCTTCAGGAGTTAAGAATGTAACACCATTATCAATAGTTAAAGAACCACCAGTGATAGCAACGTTATAAGCTTTAAGTGCGCCTGTACCACCAGTTTGAGCACCAAGACCAACAAAAGCTGCCGTTTGCAGTGTTGTAAATAGGTCATCAACGCCAGGTTCTGTTACACTAACAGATGATGTAGTACCAGAAGTTATTGAAGTAACAACTAAGTCGCCGTCAACTAAAGCTAAGTAAGCGTTATCTAGTTGTTGGTTTATTTCATTGATTACTTGAGATACTGTTCCGCCTGTAAGTACTGGAGAAGTTGCTGCAGGATCAATAGTAATAACTTGAGCTGCTGCACCATCTACTGCTATCTCTGCTGTATAGCTTGTAGCATCTACAAGAGTATGTAGATCAGTAGATAAAAGAGCAGTTCCAAAGTCTACTGTCCAGCTTGCTGATGTAGTGCCTGTAGCCTTGCTTAAAGACATAACAGATAGTTTATTAGTAATAAACTCAGCTGCTGTATCAATTGCTAGGAATTCTCCAGTTGTAGGATATGTTCCTACAGCTTTTTCAGTTACTGCAGAACCTTGACCAGACCATGCAACCATTGCAATACCGTCAATAGAGAAATCTACTTCAGCAGTATTAATAATTACGTCTTCTACATGGTATGTAGTATTTTCTAAAACAAAGTAGAATTGTAACTTCAGTAACTCATGAACGTTTGAATTTTCAAAGTCAGCTTCGAAGTATGACGCGCCCGATTTAGTATTTACATTCAAAGGACCAGCACCAACTAAAGCTTCCCAAAGCACACGCTCTACAGCGTTGTGAGTAACATTGAAAAAAGGTCTAGCGTACGTACTTACGGAAACAGCTGCTGGGTTCAATGCTGTGTTAAAGATTTTCTTACCACGAGTAGGTGATTCACCTGCTTCTGATACTGTAACTTCCTGCGTTGCTGCATCTTGTGAGAATGAGTATCCGTCTAATACAGGGATCTCAAACGTGTCGGCTGAAGTCCAGCCAGTTTTAACAGTAGAAACATATAGTTTAGTACTGCGGGATAGGTTTAAAGACATTTAGATCTCCAATTTTTTAATTTAAACATATTAGTAGTTATCCGATAATTATCTTTATACGACTAATACTTATTTAACTTGATATTGAACTATCAAGTCTACTTCTGCTACGCCAAACGGGGCTAGAAGCCCCTGATCTGTTGTAATAGATCCTATTCGTAAATCTTCTATTTTATCACTTGTATCTGTATCAAAGATAAAGTGTATATTGGAATCTACTACGTACTCTATATCTTGTAGAATACTTTCTAATTCAACTAGCGGGTTTTCGTCTGAATTAACATATATCTTTATAGATACAGCTAGGTAGCCCCACTTGAAGCTTGCCGGTAAATACTCGCGCTGCTCGCTTCCTGGTATTACACATAAGTGTGGGAAGTCATTTACTTCGTCCCAGAATATAAGCTTATTAGTAATATTATTATAAAGATTAGATGTATAAGGCGCGCTGCCGTCTATTTCTTTTAATAGAGATATTAATTTCTCTGTAATTTTAGACCTTGCTGACATTATAGTATATTCTCTCTAGTTCTAATTTGTTTTTTATCCATGACACCTTTAGCTATTTCTTGGTTTAGCAGGTCTCTAATAGCCCTGCCCGCAAGAAGACCTGGGTCTCTGCCTCTAGACCTCCAAGGGTCTTTACCTCGTCCACCTTGAGATACATCCTCAAAAACCTGATAAGGGCTTTCTTGAAAGTTATAGTATGCAGTGATACTTTTAGCACTTAGAGAAAGTCCGGTAACCACCACACTGTTTGCAAATCTTCCGCTTTGAAACCTTAAGTATCTACTACTTGAGGGCTCCGATGAGTGGTGCATTCTGTTGGCTACGGCGTCAGATATATTATCGTTTAAGGCAGCTAATATAATACCTAAACTAGCAGCACCTTCTTTCATCTCTCTAGGCTTAAACTCTCCTGACTTAGCTAGTTTTCTAGAAACATGTGTATCAGACACTGTTGGGAATGTTTTAGAAATACTCTTAGCAGACTTAGAAGTAGCGTTAGGGTATTTCTCAGACATAAAGTTTAACATATTGGCTAAGTCTTTAGCAATGGTGGCGATAGGACTGCCTGCCTTACTTGACGACAATTTCTTCGTTAGGTTTGTTTCTAATGTTTTAAAGCCTGTCTTATAGCTGTTGTTATTAGGTATAACTACAGATACGTTAGTTGAAAACATAGAAAGTTGCTTAGTTAAAGCCAGAACATACCCAGTTGTTATCTGATACTTAGAAACTACATCAACCGAAACCTTTCCAGAGTCTACAACAGTATGTGGCTTAACATCTTTAGCAGGTCTTCCGGGTTTACTAACTGCCTTAGCTTGTAAACTGTCCAATACCTTAGATAATCTCAAAGTGGCCTTATCTTTGCTGGTTGTTACAATAACTATATCATCTCCGCGTTTATGGTACAGATGTTCACCAGGGCCTATACTACCAAGTACTTCAGCATTTATTCTCTGAATAGAGCCTAAAGGTCTACCTTTAGAGCCCCCTAAGTTTTTTAAAACTACATCGCTATGGAGCTTTCTAAATATTATGCTTCCAGCAGCCTCTCCTAGGCTATGTATTAAATCCTTTTTAGACAGGGAAAGGACATATAGCCCTTTTACTGTCTCTCCGGCGCTTAAGTCTAGTGCCTTCCCTACATCTTCTTCTATAGTACCAATGAACTTACTCATTAGTATATAATTCTATATAAGTCCATTACCCTCTTAATATGTGGGGGCAATGTTTTAGCTGTTGAACTTACTACCTCACCAACCATTCTTAGAGACTTTTTAGCGGTGTAGTCTTCATTCTTATAATAGTCTACCAAATCTAGGCAGGCTATTTTTAAATCTTCTGGGGCTACTTCATAGCCTCCGGCATATACTACCTTTAAACTATGATGTGCATAGCCTGTAGAAAAGAATGAGCCTGTTACTGTCTGAACAGTGCCTTCCTCTAAATCTACAAAGTAATCTGTATTTTCTACTAAAGCAGTCTCTGTTACTCCTCCGTCGGAAGATACAGATACAGAAGCTATAGTTATTATAGGTATTTCATCTAGGTACACTAAATCAGTACTAGTGCCGTCGAAGTATACTGTTAAATCTGCTCCAGAGTAGTGGTCTACAAAGGATCTATTACAGTAGTTTTTTACTAAAGAATTTACAGCAGACACTATATATCTTATTTGGTCATCTTTATCTGGATTGGTTATTCCTTTATAAGTCTTATACTCATCTAGGGTTACTAATTCTGCCATTCTTTTTATTCCTCACATACAAAAATGGGGGCTTTCGCCCCCATCTTAATAGTATTTTAACTACGCTGCGTAATTAAGTACTGAAGCACCAACTGAACCGATGATTGGGATGAACCCCATACGTCTAGAAGCAACTAATACGTTGCGTTGAAATTCAATATTTTTATCACGTTCCATCATTAAGCCACGTAATTCACCTTTGATGAAGTTAGCAGTATTAACTGCTACTGCTGCTGCATTGCCTGCTGAGATAGCATCGAACTCACCAGAAACAATAACTGGAGAACCGTTGATTGAACCAACTTGACCAGTTAATAGAGTAGCATAAGGCATACCAACTTTATCTACAGTACGGAAATCCGCATCTTCGAGTAAGTCGTAGTATACTTCAGAACTAACAACATACATAACGTCTGAAGGATTAAGACCACGAATACCTAAACCACGACGAACTGTTTGCATGATTGCTGCAGTTGCTTTATCAGCACCACCAATTGATAGTGTAGTAACAGCATCACCACCAGCATCTAATGCTAGTTTACAGATACCTTTGATTGGATCTGATGCGCCTGAACCTAAACCACGAAGAATCGCTTGGTCAGATGATTTAGCCATTCTGCGAGTAACAGCATCTTGGATAATAGGAAGTAAAGGAATGATTGAATCTTCTTCTTCTTCATAACCTAAGTACTCTTTAGCAGCTAGTTTATAAGCTGTTAATGTAGTATCAGTGATGTCATGTTCAGCAGCAGTACCAGTAGAAGCAGCAGTTTCATTATAAGCTGCTGAACCAATCCATTGACCGTAGCCAGCTTCAGGGTTAATTGGTAAATGCATTTTGTTTGATGTCATTGCAATATTGCGGAACAAAGGCTCAACAACTAACTGTCTACGGATATCCGCTAACAATGTTGTAGAGAATTGTTGTTCCCAATCTTGGGTTAATGCTGAGTGATGGTCTGAAGGTGCTTTTTCTAAAAGTCTACCAGCATATGTTGTAGCCATTGCAGATTTACCTAGAATTTTAGCTAGTAAAACAGCGCTATTAGCGTCAACACGTGCAATTTCTACACTTGATTTTTCTTCAAACTGCATTTTGCTTTTTTGCATAGCAGTAACTTCGTCTGATTTTTCTTTTAACTCAGCACGTAAACCATCTAGGTTTTCGCCTAAGCTCTTTTCATTATCTTCGAAGCGCTTTGTTAGTTCAGCAACTAACTTCTCTACGCCTGAATTTCCAACAACAATTGATGCTGCTGCTTTGTCTGCTGCTGCTTTTTCTGTAACTTCTAAAGCTTTAGCCGCGGTATTAGCATCTGCAATGCCTTTTGCGATTGCTGCTTGAATTTCTTCTGGTGTCATTTGTATCTCCAATATTTCTGTTTTAGTGGGCTTAGCGTCGTCTGCTTTAGATGCAATTGTATCTTTCTCAGTGTTCGCTTCTTCCGATTTATTTTTGTCTTCTAACTGTTCTTCCAAAGAGAACCCTTTTTTGAAGTCGCTGCATTCATCCACCGACTCAAACTGTTTTGCAACACTAAAAGTACTGTGTTGGTTAGCAGGTACGCTTACCACAGAGACTTCCATTAGTTCCAAATCTTTAATTACGAAAATATCAGTCATACTATCGTAATCAGCGTCTTTAACCATAAAGCCTACACTGAAGCTTTTTAAGACACCTTCTTTAATCAGGTTATACATATTTCCAGCAGCTTTACTAATTTCAGCTGTAATAAATAGCCCTTTAGCACTAACTGTATGATTAACCATTTTACCAATAGGATTATCATGTTTATGATAACCTAATATAATAGGGTTATTCAAGTAGTCTGAAAGTCCGCCCTTAGACCAGGCTTCTTCCAGGATCACATCGCCACTTCTATCTTTATCTGTAGTATTAGCCCAACCGGAGATAGTTAATGTTTCGTTATCGTCTCCTGCGGCTTTTTCAGTAATGGCGAAGTTAGACGTCAGCCTTAATAGCTTTTTAGTCATATTTTAATTCTCCGGTTCATGTGTTGGCGCTCCTCCTTGTGTAGGGTCTACTGCACTTCCGGCTATATTAGCTGGCAGTACTAGTTCGTCCGCAAAAGGTTGATCGCTTGCTTCTAGTCTTAGCCTTTCTCTGGCTTCGTTTCTTGTGATAACTCCAGCATTTACTAAAGATGTATAGTAAGCTGATTCATCACGAAGGTCAGGTCTTAGCGCTAGAATATTCTGGTATACAGGTTTTAAGTCGTAGCCGAAGAAACTTTCTAATGCCTGTGTTAGCTTTATTACTAAAGGTATAACAGTGTTTGTGTAGAATAGTTTTTGGTTTGGGCTTATGTTAGCATTATTACCAGCATCTAAAAGAATTGGCGGAACGCCTATAGCTTTTAAAATCTTTCGCTCTTGTGTATCTATCGAGTCCTGAAAGTCTAACTCTTGGAAATTAGTAGTACCCAAGTTTTGTATATCAAACTCACCATCTAGTATAATAGGTCTACGTCCACCACTAGTTGGATTATATAGTCTTGACCAATCTGCTCTGACTCTGTCTTTTATTTTCTTTGATAAAACATTGGGAGTTTTAAGTACTAAACCTGGCACTGTTCCGTTCTTGAAAAAGTTTTCTTGAAAGGTGCTCATGTTTTGAAGAATTCTCAAACTAGAGTTAGCTGATATTAGTCTCGATGTTCCTCTATATATAGAGGTAGAACTATTATCTCTTATGTGTATTATTTCATTTGCGTTATATGTAACGCTTCCAAACCTATAACCTTTTATAAAGTTTATCTTATCTGTTAAGATTTCCATCTTATTAGCTGATATATTATAAAGGTGCGCCCCGTCCCAATAAATAAAGGCATTACCTTCAAGTAAGATATCTATGTAGATATTGCGCTTGAATACGTCTGCATTTGTATAGGGATTAGGTTTAAAGTTTAATAATTTTTCTAGTTTAGCAGGTCTTACATTACTATCTGTAGTAGCT
>Ga0208134_1000056_pt1 | contig 57632 bp, 79 predicted proteins | sample VirMetDEL_Mar_31_FD_184515 | JGI IMG/M metagenome (GOLD analysis project Ga0208134, IMG submission 184515) | Aqueous microbial communities from the Delaware River and Bay under freshwater to marine salinity gradient to study organic matter... | ecosystem: Environmental > Aquatic > Marine >...
ATTTTTTTAATGTCCCCTACCTGATCAAATAGGGCTGCACGTTGGTTCTTGGATGCCGTAGCTTCTGCTTTAAGTTCACCGATAGCTGCGCTTACTTGATCTATACTCATGTTACTTTGCCCTACCTTGGTTGATCGCACCGTCCGTCATAGGCTGTATGCCGAAGGCCCAATACAAATGGTCTGCACCCGCTGTGCCGTTAAAATTATTGTTACCAGCATCGCGCATTTTCATGCCATTAGATAAGAAATCTACTTCATTTACTGAGGCTGTGGTGTTAATTGCTGTAGTGTCGTTAGGTATGAGATACTGGTAGTTCTCATTATCACCTAATATTTGTGAAGCCTGTACCCAATTCCAGCTTCCGTCATTTCTCTTGGCTCCGAATGTTGCAGGACTACCTGAAAGATTTATCATTGGGCCATCTGCATTTAAATTTGAGTCGTAAAGCCCAAACGAATATGGGCCGCTGTTCGCCCAGTGGTACGAAATAATGTTGGCACTATCTTGGTTTGTATTTTGTTCATTGCCGACTTTAAACTGTGTCGTTGTCGGGGTAAAACTGCCAAATGCTCCAGCATTACTCGCCGATATTACACTGTCTGAAACATCTAATCGTGAAGCGTTACCCGTAGAGATGTGGTAAGCCATTCTACGCTCTTGTGTGCTACCATCTCTGTTAAAGAAGACCATGAAACCGGGAGCAGAGTCTAATGCTGAATCATAACTTAATGTTTGAACAGTTGGGTGGTCACCAACAAATCCTTTAATCTGAAAGTAACTGCCCACATAAAAACACTCTAGTAAATAAGTTCCAGTTGCCAAATCTGATGGCATAGTAAATGTGGTTCCCGTTAAGTTCTGGTCATCAAACGTGCTTGTACTTTCAGCTTCGGTTACGTTCCATCTTACTGATTTATTAGCTCCACGAACCGTATCAAATCCATACCAGCTACCTGTAGAATCTGTACGTTTAATACGAACCATCGCACCACCACTGACAGTCTTAGGCAACGTAACCGCTGTCGTTGATCCGTTGCTGTGGCTAATTCCAGCTTCGATGTAGTATTCATCTTCATAATTTACTACGGCTGGGGTTGGTAGGTTTTGGGTTGCTATCTTCTTAGCATTTGTTGGTGGTGTATACGCGTAAGCAGTTTGACCCGTATTTAATGTAAACACTGGAGTTCCTGTCCCACCTTGAGTGAACAGTGGAGTAAGTCTTCCCGTGATACCTGTTGCATAAGGATTTGAATCAGCATTTGGGTTGCCGCTTAACTCATATGTACCGTTCTTGTGAAACCATATGTCACCATCGCGAACAAAGAAACCTACAACGTCACCAGCAGTATAGCTATTAACGCTTGAGTCTGATCCACCAGAGAATGGATAAAGATAACCATTGGCTTGCCAACTGAACGGTGTGCCACCTCCACCCGTAGCGTAAGTCCAAAATTTAGCAACGCCGACACCACCACTTCCCGCATCAGTATTCATTGTAACTTCAAAGTAATAACCATCAGTATCTTCGGCATCAAAGAATATAGTGCCTTGTGAATTTTGATCACCATTGGTCAAGGCTGCTGTTAAGTTTCCATTAGAGAACGACTGAGTATGACTAGGTTTTACTGATAGGGGATTCCAAGTACAATAATTACCATACTCATTATCTGCATCATTTGTCGGAGAATCTGAGGTGGCAGTTATTGTGCCTGTCTTGGTGAAGTGGTTTACGCCATCTCCCCCTTCAAACATAGCAAGTTCGCCCATCGTGCAGTTAGCACCGTCCTCACTAGCTGTGATGTTTACTCTATATTTGTTATAAGAAGTGGTGTTAGTAAAAGTATGAACTCGTTGTTCGTTTGCAGAGAAAGCGGCCCCGTTTGTAATCGTTGTGATGGTAACCCAAGCCGATCCGTTCCATCCATCAATCGTGTAATTCTTTGGCATTTCAGCCTGAGAACTTGAAGGGGCTTGAAGGATCATCTTCTTGATAACTTTGCCAGTTCCAAAGTCGTACCCAATCCAACCAGCTTGTCCAGCTGCGTTACGCGCCCACCGTGTTGAAGTGTTTTTATCAAATGCTTTCCACGCTGCATATGTAGTGCCATTTGATGAGTCATAAATAGCTTCACCACTTGGTGCAGTAAAATTAGTCATCGTCGGTATTGAATCATTCTGAGCGTAACCAGCGTCTGGTGTAGAGCTATCAGTACCAGCCGCTACATTAGCACCGCCTTCCAATAAGAAGCCATTCGTGCCAAACCGCACACCTTCAGATTCTGGTTGGAATACAGCAACAAGCCCAAACGTAGTTGCTGACCCTGAAGGATCGGCGGTAATAGTCGGAGTTGCTGCCGATGAATAATTTTTAATAGCTCCTGAATGATAGTGAGTGGCTGAAATTTGTTCGTCAAAGTTTTCAGTAAGTTCTGTCCATGTCTGAGACGAAGAATTAGTGTCATAAACATAACCAACAACGAGACTACCTGCCGCCGGTACGTCTACTGCAAAGGACAATGCGTCACTTCCTGATGATGCTTCAGCAAGTGCAACTTGATGCAACTTTCCAATATTTGTTGTTGTTACAACTTGAATTCCGCACCGATTCATGTTGGCTGAATGTACAATAACTATGTCTGCCGTTGTCCCAGTTGGGACAGTCGCGTAATAAGAACTCAACCCGTATGAAGTTTGCGTTTGTGCCGAATATGCCTGTGTAGCAGCAACTCCACCGATAGTTACACTTGTCACACTGTACGCCGCTGACGTTTCTTTTAATGATCCAAAGTTTACTATGACAACACGATCTGATGTTGCTGTGCCTATTGCTTGGTTGCTGAATGTGTATGTTGATGCAACGGATGAACTTACACTGTTGTCGGTAGCTGCACCTGTAACATCAGAACCAGTGATTGTATAGGTTTCTTCAACTTTGTTGATCTTCCAAAAGCCATCGTCTGTCACTTCACCGAATGATGTTGGGTCTAGGGCTTGACCGTCGATAAGGATTGCTCTTGCTACATAGCCACCTATTTCCTCAACTGGGATACTTGTACCCGACCAACAACCTATATTCTCAGTTCGTCCCGAAGTATTAACATGGGCTAATGCATTCTGCGAGGTCCAATCTGTATCAGTAGACCAATCAGTTATTTCTACTCCATTGTAGTAAATTGTTTGTCGATCTGCGGCAGTTGCTTGAGTTGTATCGTTCTTAACGGTTACAACTCCATAACCACTTGGGTCACGAAACAGTTGTGTTGATATCTTACGCATTGTGTATGCACCAGATAGCAGATTACCTACAAACAACGTGTTGTCGGCTTGCATCTGAATAAGGAAACGATCACTGTCATTAGCTCTTGTTGTAGATGAATACAGTGTAGCGGCAACCCCTACATCCGCCAACTTAAACACAATATCAATCGTGAATGTCCTCTGATTTGATGTTGAGCCGATTATATGCGTTAAATACCCACTGCTACCATCAAACAGCCCACTGCCCTCAATGATATGCCCAGCATCTGCTCCACCTGCACCAGCTGCACCTATTAATATATTATTACCCAGCATTTATTAAGCTCCTGCTTTAACATCTAATGAAGCTACTGCATGTATATCAGTAGAAGTTCTAACTATATAATCTATCCTGTCTACAGCGGCTGCAGCTGTCGATAAGGTAGGTACTGTCCCGCCTGCAAAATGCCATTCAGTTGCATAGGCTAATGTCCTACCCCCAGTACCGTCTTGTACTACAAAGATTGAACCACCGGACCCTACCGCTGCATTAGTGGGGGTACTCAATGTACGGTTACCTCCTAAGGTTAGGGCAAAGTTTGATCCTTGATTAAACGATAGTGATACTGAAGCTGCGTCAGTCAGTGTCAATACATTTACAATAGTATTCTTAGTTACATGGATGGCTGTCACACCAACTGATGTTGCTACTACAGCCGCTGCAGATACTATAGCACTAAATGTGTGTGAGGTTGAACTCACATGTCCAGTAATTGTACCACCCGCCAAAGGTAGTCTAGATGCGATTGATGTTGCCAAAGCTGCACTGACTGTAGTGATCTTACCATTCACTGAAGTGATGGCAGTCAAGTTAGTTTTAGAGAGTACCGACACTGCAGCTATATGAGTATTACTATTACCTATAGAAGTTGTTAGGGCAGCACTGACTGCAGTGATCTTACTATTGATTGAAGTCGTTGCAGCCAAGTTGGTTGCTGTCAGTACAGATACGCCAGCTACCACAGTATTTACTGATGTTATAGCAGTTAAATTAGTTTTTGATAGGACAGATACTGCAGCTACTACAGAGTTTACCGATGTTATAGCAGTTAAATTAGTTTTGGATAGGACAGATACTGCAGCTATATGAGTATTGCTATTCCCTATAGAAGTTGTCAGAGCTGCGCTGACTGCCGTGATCTTACTATTAATAGATGTTGTAGCAGCTAAATTAGTGGCAGTCAATGCTGATACCGCTGCTACCACAGTATTCACTGAAGTTATAGCAGTCAAGTTAGTTTTAGATAATACAGATACGGCATCCACCCTAGATGTCATAGCCGCACTGACTGTACTTAGGTTGGCTGCAGTGGCTACAGCATTACCTCCAACTGTGATTGCTGTTGTAGCCGCCAACGTTCCAACAGAAACTACAGCACTGAAGACACCTGATGTACCGCTGACCACACCTACAAAGTTTGCTGCTTGTATTGAGGCCTTAGTAACTACCTGAAGTGTATTGGAAGTAAAGTCTGTCAGGGATGTGTCATAACCTTCAACAGTTAGGGACTCGGCAAATAGGTTGGTTACAGATACGTTTGTGGCATTGATCTGTGTTGCACGTAGAGAAACTAAAGCTACGTCTGTCAAGGATGTGATACCATCCACAGTGAATGCAGAGGCAAAATGACCTGATCCAGTAACGGAAACAGTTCCAGCACCATGAATGTTACCAACATTTAAGGTTTGTGTACCTAGTGTGGCTATTGAAACAGCTGTTGGGATACCTATACTTACTACCTGACCGAATGTATTGACTTCAGCCTTCATGAATGGGCCATATGAGGCTGATGTAATACCGGTTGTGTTTAGTGCTATAGTTGGGTTACCGGATACACCATTACCATTGGTGACTGATACACCTCCACCGCCTGTAAGAGTCCTTCCTGATATCCCACCGGAACCATTACCGACTACTAATCCTGTAGTACCTGTTAAATCTGATGATGCATTCAATGCTGACACTGAAGCTGTTAATGTGACACCCCCAATCTGAAAGGCACCTGTTACGTTTAAGGTGTTGGAACTCATTTGTATAGGTCCTTGAGTACCGTCACCATCTTCTAATTGCTGCAGTGATGTAGTTAAGCCTGAGTTGACACCTAAGGTGTTTACCTTCAATAGGTCTTTATAGGTATTGGCAATCTTCTTACCTGTTAATGTAGACATCTTAAGTTAAACTCCAGTAAGTGTCTTGATCTTCCCAGAGAGACTGTTGTTTATCCCAGTCTAATTGTCTCTCGTTGAAATTTTCAGGACTGTTATATCTGACAATACCCTCAGGTCTAGCATAGGCCGCTTTATTCTGTGGGTGGTTCTTTAAATCATACCTACCATCAAAGTCTGTGGGGCACATTAATGAGCCGTAGCTATTCTTTTTTAGTATGTTAAGCTTATAGCTCCATCCACAGCCTTCACAGATTCCAAACATATTCTTTTTAGACATGGTTGATTAGACCCTATTTAGTTTAGGTCTGAAAAATAGTGAAGTTCTTTCACGATCTTCTGACATGGCATCTTTAAGCCTTTCAGTGTACTCAGCCTTCAATAGGGCAATTCTTTCTACTGCAACATTGGGACGTTTTATAGATAGCTGATAGGCTAGGCCTACTGTTAAGCATGGTAGGAATCTTCTGGGGACATCAGCAGTTTGAATGGCAGACTTATCAACATCTTCCAAGTATCGGAACTTCTCAAAATGTATTATGTCTGTACTGTTCTCAGGGAGGGGCCATACAAATACATTTGCAGTATCCCTTGAACGTCTAATGGCATACTGATTAGGTCTTCCTGATTGAGTCTTGTTGGGGATTAGTAGGTACTCTTCCATGCTAATTCTTGATAGCTGAGTAGAAGAGTTGTTACGTTCTATAACAGCCTCTAATACATCAATGGTGCTTGGGTCTAAGATATATGTAGACGTACTGGCAGCTACTGTAACTGCAGTAGTCCCTACAGTCCATAGGTTTACACCTTTGTTCTGCCAGTCTGTTAAGATAAGGTTGATGCTTCGACGGGCACTCTTAGGTTCATGACCAAGGGTTGTCTCACCGCCGATCATCTCAGTTGCTTCCTGAATGACCTCATCTATATCTAGATTGAAATTATAAGTACCTGAAGTAGCCATGATATCCTATCTTTTGCGTCCCTGTTTAACTCTCTTTAGTGTATCATTATTTGGTTTCTTTGCAAGCTTCTTACGAACATGAGGCCCTTTTGAAGGCTTTCGTTTGATTTGCATAGGTATCATTGATCTATTCATTGCCATTATTATTATTTATCTCCTAGTAAGGTTTGCATCCACGGGTGCCATAATTAGTTTTAGTGCCTACTTTACCACCAGACATACGCTTTACAGCTCCACCTTTTTTATAGTTAAATTCAGGGACTGAACCATAGGTAACAGATTTACTATTTTCTTTCTTGACTTTACCACCAGCCTTACGATAGGTAGTTCCACCAGTAGCCTTCTTAACAGGGTCCATGCTATTATACTGCCGACCATTCCAGCGGAAGTTACCGGTCTTAGATACTGGGTACTTCTTACCGTCAACGACCATGCTAGTCTCACCAGCTTTACGAGCCTTCTTAGCAGCCCCGAATGCTTTGTTGAAAGCCTTGGCACTGTCTGAACCTTTGGAGAATGTGTGGAATGTATTGCCGCCTTTAGCTTTACCACCACCAACTTTAACACTGCCGGTTACTTTGGAGCTTTTATCTGATGGACCTTTCTTGACTTTACCACCAGCCATGCGTTTAGCTATAGTATAAGTTTTTTCATCTTCATCTCCAACAACCTTATTATTTTTATTTAGTTTATATTTGTTATATGATCTGCTAGGTACACCCTTGGAATCAATTTCATATACAGGAAGTTTTTTAGGAGGATTCTTAGCCTTAATAGCCTTCTTAGGAGCTTTAACTCCCGGTGCGCGTTTGATATCCTTTCTAGACTTTGCAATCTCAGACTTCATAAGCTTCTTATCAGCTTCGGAGATTACATTGGAGCCACGCCCAGTCATCTGATCCTTACTCATTCCTTTGTAGGGGTTTTTAGCTTTACCAGCTGTGAAGTTAATCTTCTGACCTACCCTGATCTTGTTAGCATCTTTGATGCTGGGGTTGGCCTTCATGATAGCTGCAATAGTTGTACCATTCTTCTTGGCAATAGCTGATAAGGTATCACCTGACTTGACTTTATACTTCTTAATATCATTAAGACCCTGACGAGCTATCTTAAGTAGATCATTCTCAGTCTTTGGTTGGGTCGTTTTACCTACAGGATCGGAAGCTTTTGTTCCAAACATTTTACGCATATCTGACATTACACCCATGATTATAAACTCCTTGCCTTTCCCCAGCCCCTTTGAGGACCGATTTTACCGCCTGTTTTACGTTTGATAGTTCCACCAGTCTTATATACAGACTTCTTAGGTTTTACAGTTCCACCAGCTTTAGCTGTACGAATTTTGGTAGGCTTCTTAACCTTAGAAGTCTTAACACCACTGGAGTCACGAGTTGGTCTTCCAAGAATTTCATCAATCTGTTTCTTAGTTAAACCATCCATCCAAGATGCTTTGGCTGTTTTAATAACTCCACCTTTTGCACGTTTAATTTTCTTTACTCGCCCACCAATGTTTGGTAACTTCTTTAAAGGAGGTAGACCTTTCTTCTCACGACGTTTATTAAGCGCCTCAAGAGTTAGTTGCTTCTTCATAGGAGGTAAAGTTTCTTTAGGGGCTTTAGGATCAACCTTCACAGGCTGCTTCTTCAAAAACTTGACACCAACCTTATCTCCAGCTTTACGGATTTTGCCTTGATGAACAAGAGTCGCTTTGTCTTTAGGGAGTGAACCAGCAGTCCCTTTAACTCTGATATCTTTCTTATTTGCACCTTTACCATAAGCATCTGGCTCACCTTTTTGAGCCTTCTTCATATTACCTATTACGTTTGATACTCTTTGGATATCTTCTTTAAGTTTAGGAGTAGGGTTTTTCTCGTACTTTTCCTTCAGTTTTTTAAGTTTTTTATCTTCACGATCAATAGCTACTCCTCTAGCTTTAACGGCTCCACCAGCATCTTGACGGTTCTTTTTAACTTGCGAGTCAGCGCGTTGAGCTTTGTTAGCTAAACGTTCTTTAGCTAAAGCTTCCTTACCTTTACGACCACGGGCTTTATTAGAGCCGCCTTTTTTGATAGCCCTAGTAGCTAGTTTTTTAGCTTTAAGAAGTAATGCCATTTTTTTTACCCTTTATTAAATTATAAATAGTTATTAACGCTTAAGATTTATTTATTACGTTTCATAGCAGCTTTTTTCTTAGCCGCATTCTTAGCTTTTTGAGCCGGGGTTACTTTATTGACAGGGCGTTTCATATCCATCAACTTCTGAATCTTAGCATCAATAGCTTTATTATATGCCTGTGTCTTAGGACCAGCCTTTTTCTTAGGGAAACCCTTCTGACCCCCTTCACGTTTGATTTGTGTTTTAGATTCAGGCTTCTTCTTTTTACCTGAAGCTTTCCTAGCAATCTTCATTCCCAACCCTAATAACTTACCTTGCATACTCATATCTTTAATTCCTATCTAGCGTTTACGAGCCTTGCCCCAACCACGTTGTTGAATGCTTTTCTTTTTAGAACCTATCTGACCGCCATGCATACGCTTGTCGAAGAAATCATCAGGATCAATCCTGACATCACGATCTGCTCCACGCATGAAGTCACTTGCCTGACCTTCACCTGTCAAGCCATGAACTGGATCACCAGAGTCAAAGGCTGTACCTGTACGTTTGTCAGGGCCTTTACCGGTTCCTGAAACACCACCTTGGTGGGCCATACCACTTAAACGAGATTCAAAATCTTCATAGGCCTCACGTTGCTCAGACTTACGTTGGGCTTCTTTCTTTTTAGTTCTTGATAACTTAGGCTTAGTACCTACACCCTTACCAACCGTAGTAGTGAAAGACTTTCTACCTTCCTGATCACGGGACTTCATAGCCTTGCGAAGTGTATTAGATGCTTTAGATTTATCCTTATCAGAGTTTAAAGCAGCCTTAGCTTTCTTTTTCATCTTCTTTGGAGCCTTCTTAAAGGATGTTGGTGTTTTAACTTCACCCTCAGATTTAGGAAGTCTAGACTTTTTAGCAGCTTCAGCTTTAGTATCCATAACTTTCATGACACGCTCAACACGGGGCTTACCAAAACCTTTTACTGCAGCTTCTCTACCATGCTTACCGGCAAACTTCTTAATAGCCGATTGAGGTACACCCTTCTTATCTTTTCCTGAGTATTTACTGATGACCCGTTTGGCTAGGTCTAATACTTTACTGCTTATTGCTTTTGCCATTTTTAAGCTTCCTTAACATTTGTTACTGGTTGTTGCATATCATCTCGTCTTGTACGGTTAGCTTGATTACGGAGGGCCATCACAGCTTCTTTATATTTACTGTCATAGTTTCCGACAGCTGAATAGTTCTTTTGAAATAGTAGGGCTTCTATCTGAGAACCATAGAATAGGGCATCATAACAAAAGTCTGTAAAGTAATTATTGTCATTGGTGCTTGTCAGGGTTACTGGTCTACTTATATGTGCAACTGTGCCATTCAATGTAGCGGATGGGGTGGGTGCCACATTGATTGCTGTATTTGTAAGTCTGGTGTAGTATTTAGGTGTACCGGTTGATGCTGATACAGGCCAGTAGTCATTCAGATACTCACTGGTCCTCATCAACATATTAATCTTAGTACCTGAGTTTTCAATGTAGAAGTTCTTAATTATACGTGTACCCACTGGGAGAGTTACAGAATTATTATTTATTGAGACTGCTACAGAGGTATAGGTTACTAGGCCTGTATCATCCAAGTCCTTAGTAAGTTTCTCTTCAGCCCGATTGATCATACTGGGGATATATTCTAGAAACTCTGCACCATCATTCTCATTGACCCTGATCAACTCTGTAACTAATTGTGAGTAACTTGACATGTTTTATTAGCCGTATGTTACTGTTATGGTCGATGCAGAGGTAGGAGCAGCTATTGATACTAATCCATCAACCTTTAATCCAAAGTCTGCAAAGTTAATATTTACATGATCGGATGCGGTAGCCACAGTAAACATAAAGATGTTACCGGCAATATTACCCAATGGTGTAGTAGATGTACCATTAATGGTAAACTTACCAACACCTGTAGCATAGATTGATCTAATACGTGTGTCTTGAATAACTACACTAGTGGTAGCGTCAACTAAAACTCCGCTTCCGTCTAGATAAGCTGAACGAATATTGGTAGCCATATTATTTATTCCCCGTGGTCAATACATTATATCTTTGATAATTAGGAGTATAAGGTCTCAATAGGTTATACGCAAATAAAAAGGCCCACCAGCTTAATAGCTAGTAGGCCTTAATACTATTAGTTAGTGTAGGTAACTACCCAGATCAACTTGATCCAGAAGCACCAAACCACTGCCGCCAGTCTGACCAACCGAAAGCATAACGCTCACGACACTTATAGCGGATGTTGCCGGTATCGAAATCAGGCTCCATCTTAGTCTGTAGACCAACACGGTCAAACATCTTAGTACCATTAGACTGATCCGTCTTTAAGAACCAAGCATTGGTATCGGAGAAGCGACGATTAACGAAAGCTCCACCGGGAACAGTGCCCATGCTCATGATAGCGTTGATGTTGTTCTGTGCGTATCCTGTGCTGTCGCTTGAACCGGCAGTAGTTGTACCGGGGCTGCGAAGGATTTGCTCAGCAGTGAACCCTAAATCACTAGGGATGTGTAGAGACTTAGCGCTTGCACCAACTAGGATGTTACGCTCATCCTTAATCTTGGAGATTGCAATAGATGCGGTCTCCAATGCAGCTTCAGATAGGTCAGTAGCACCGATTAGGTTACTCTGATTACCTGACAAAGTCGGGTGAGCATTACTGATCATTGCTACACCATCACCACCAAGGTAGGATGCTGAGAATGCATTGTTGTACACATCAGCTGCCTTGACTTGCTTTGTATTACTCATGGCACGGGCCAGAGCTTTAGCACGAAGCTTGGCAAACGAATCATAAAGATTGTCTTCCATAGCTTCTTCGGTGATAGCAAAAGCTAGGGCAATCGTTTCCATAGTGTAACGAGCCGTATAGCCTTCCTGTGCTTCATCATAGGATACGGAAGAACCTTCATCCTTAGTTGGAGCTGTTCCGAAACCTGTGAAGAGTACTTCTTCTTCAAAGGCACGATCTGAGGACTCAGTTTCAAATAGAACTTTATGCTCATCTGCAACTTCACCATATTCCATACCGAAGACTTCATTAAGTCCCGGTAGTAATTGCTTACTTATCGCTGAACGATTAATAGCCATTTTTTAATTTCCTTTCCTATTAAGTAGCTGATAAGGCAACAGTGACATATGCATCAGCATGGGTGAGTAAACGAACTTCAACCTTTGTGAATGCGTCACCGATAGAGTTACCGGGTTCTTTGATGATTGCGATAGGCACTAATGCACCTGTCGCAGCTCTAGTTGATGGCTCAAGACCGAAGCCTGAACGACCAGTTACTGTTGAACCAGCGCCAAGTGTAACAGCCATTGCAAACGTGTTTAAGTCGCCAGCGGTTACTGGGGCATCAGAGTTAATAGCATACGTCTGCCGCTCATCATCATAGATGTAGGCTTCGATATTACTTGCTGACGTTCCAGAGGGCCAGTACTTAGACCATGTAGGTGTGCCATTCACATCATACTTAACGCCTGCAAAGACTCCAAGTACTTTTTCAGTGGTGGCTGCATAGACGTTGATATTACCAACAGTCGTTTTAACTAGGTCGCCAGAAAAGATATTCGCAGCATAACCAGAGGCGATAGAGTAGACGTTAGTACCTGAAGTATTGGCACCTGCTCCTCGCTTACGGTATGGACGAAGACCGTCGAGTGCTTTAGTAGTACTCATATTGTATTCTCCTAAGTGGATTAATTGGATAAAATGTCAAGGGTAACTAGGGTTTCCTAATTAACTAAAAGAAGGGGTTCGACCTTTCGTAACTTGACTACGAGATCGGTTGGAAATGGGCATACGAGAATCATTTGCTTGGTCAAGCTGTGAGTGAACTGCGTCAATCATTTCTCGACTTTTATTCTCATAGTATTCTTTCCGTGCCACAGCTTTTCCTGTCGGTATTTTTGCGAGACCTAAATCTCCCCGGCATACCGTTCCTGTGTGGCGACCTGACTCCTTCACGAAAGAGTTATATTCCATTTCTGGGGCTTCTTCAGACTGTACAAACGACCAACCTTCATGGAGGCGCTTACCAAGATTAGAGACATCATCCTGACCTTTGAGGGTCATCCTGATCCATCTGAGGGACATACCTTGAGAACTAAACCTGTCCCGAACTTCTTCGGGGATTTCTAGGAAGTCTGGTTCTTCAAACGTGTATTCTTCCTGTCTGGTATTCTGCTCTCGTTCATTGGAACTACGTGTATTAATTTCTGGGAACCGTGACATATTATTTACCTCCGCGATTAATGTTGATTGTTGAATATTCACCGTCTGCTGCTTCAGCTTCTAACTTACTGGCTGCAAAACGATCCAATGGTATATCCCACTTTTGGGCCATTGCTACATCTTCACGGGTCAACTTAACTTTGTTGGACTTCCCGCCAGACAGTGTTGGTGCAGTTGTACGCGATCCTCCTGCAACCATCTGAGGAACTTTAGCTCTAGGCTTAGGCTCCTGAGTTTCTTCAACTAATTCTTCAACTTGTTCTTCTTGAGCTACGTCAAACTTCTTAGGGAAGTTCTCCCGTAGTCGCTGATCGACCTCATCATAGAACTCATCATCTGATGGGTCAAAACCTTCAGCCTTTAATTGTGCATCAATATGTAATGCAGCGGCTGTTAAGACTTTGTCTTCACCGAACCATGTATTGTCTTCAGTCCATGCTACAGCTTTGGGGTCATAGTTAGCTTCTTGTGGCTGTGGTGCTTGGATAGTTTCTTTAGGTTCTTCAGTGTCCTCAAAATCTTTATAGGCTTCTTGACTCTGCTTATTAAGCATCATCTCAGCTTGAGATTGAGATAGATTAGTTTGGGCTTGAACAATAGCATCTGTGTCTTCAGATTCTAATGCTGCCTTATAACTATGTTGTGCCTGTGTAATACGATCTGCAATAGCTTTTCCTGTTGCATCCATATTAGCTTTTTGTGTCTTAGTATATTCAGTTGCCTGTTTTTTAATAGTGGCTTCCAACTCTCTGATACGGGTTTCACGATTGACTAGCTGGTCATCCCGGTCTTTACGTTGTTTAATCAGTTGTCGGATTCGCTTTTGGGCACCTTTTGTTTCGATACCGTCAAGTTCTTTTGGGGGTTTAACAGACTCTTCTTTAGTCTTTAAAGATTCTTTAGGGTCACTTTCGATTTCAAACTCTACTTTTGGAGTTTCTTCTTTTGATTCCCTTGGGTCTACTTTCGACCATTCATCTTTATCTTCTTCGATCTCAATCTCAAGCTGATCTTCAGCCATATTTATTCTCCTACGTTGGCGGTGAACCAATCGGTCTTAATATTCACCTATAGTTTATTGTATAACATACCTTTAGGGGTCTATGCAAATTAGATTAATTTGATAGGTTGTATGTTGGGTCTAGGTCTGATGCATCATCCAGTGTCATTACTGCCTGATCATCATAGATCAATAGGAGTTTAATACCCTTATAGATCATCTTTGTCCCTACATGCTTATGGTATGAGATGGTGTCTCCAACTTTACACCATGGCCCATTGGGGAACTTTTCTTTATCTTGGTAGGCCGTATCACCCAGAGAGAGGACCCGACCAACTGTTGTTAGGTAGGCCATGTCATCACGGGTTGAGTCAGGTAGGATGATACCACTCTTTGTCTTGGCTTTTACTGAGACAGGTCTTACTAGGATATGGTATCCATTTAGTTTGGGTAACTTTTTAGGATCAGGCTTATCAGCATCTTCAATCCATTCGTCGTTCTTTAACGCTCCAGCTATTGGCATCTGCATATTAAAAATCTTCCTTATCTATTTCATCTAGGTTTTTAGTTAAGATATCCTTGATGAGTGCTTGAGCATGATACATACCTTCAACTTTACCTACCATAAACTGGTACTCTGCATAGTCGTTGGCTACACCCCTACTCAAAGAATCAACATGGGCATCAATGTCTTGCTGGATAAGATGATTGATCTCTTTATATATAGTCATAATGTTAGTTATACACAAGGACTATTTTATATGCTAGGACTTTTTAGTTTTATTATCGTCCACTAGGAGCTTACCTATAACATCACCGACCTTCATACGTTCCTCTTGAGTGAAGGACTTGTCTTGTTTGATTAGGTCAGTCATAGCTTTGATTGCTTCCTTCTGTAAAGCTAGACTACGATCTTTGGTCTTTTCTTCGATCTGGGTTAGTGCAGTGGCACCCTTTTCATAGGCCTTCAATGCTAGTTCTTTTTCATCTAGGTCTATCTTACGGTTGGCAATCTGTGACTCACTCAACTCTTTTGCTAGGGTTCCTTCAACACGTTTGTCATCAATGATTAATCTTTGCTCTTCCAATTTAACCATCTGTTCTTCAGGTGAACTTGGGCCTTTATCTGCTGCAGCTTTGTTGGCTTCCATAACCTGTGAAGCTGCCTGTGTCATAGCCATCTGTAGTACCTTAGGGTCTTGACCATCAGCACCTTTGGTCAGCTCTTTAGTCACCCCATTCATCTGTTCTTGGTATTTCATGATGCTGTGTTCTTGAATGTTTGCAGTGATTAGGGGGACTATCCTCTGCATGATGGGTGATCCACCATTGGCAGGGTCTTGTAGGTAGGCCATCTTAACCTGTATGTGTGCATCATGTTCCTGACCTGCAAAAGCTTTGATGGGCATACCTTTAACTGCAGCCATCAAGTCTGATACTGGGTCCAGTGGTTGTGCATCAGGCTTCTTAGGCATGATCCTGTCTAGGTTGGGCATGTTTGCTGATTGGAGGATAGTCTTATTTAATTCCTCCATGTCAAACATACCTGCAGGGGAGGTCTGGGCCATCTGCATAGCCATCTGGTTCATCATCATCCTGTGTGCATTGGATGGAACATTAGGGTCAGATACTGGGATGACATCAATTTCGCCATCATAGTCAGACTTTAGGGCTTTGTTATCATAGTCATTAAGCTCATAGGGGTACTCATCATCCAGAAACTCATAGTTGAGTCTGGCAAGAATCTTAAGTTCTTCCTTCTGTGCCTTATGTAATCTTTTATGTACAGATGAGAAGAACTTACCGGAAGCTTCAAGTAGGGCCATGGTAGTCCCGACTGGACCATTGTTATTACCGTCTGAGATAACTTTCTCTGTAGAGTCTGCAAACTTCTCGCCAATACTGGAAACAAACTGGAGCATAGAAAATAAAGTCTGTGATGGTTCTTTATAGGGGAGTGGCACAATAGACTTAGTTAAGTCCATACCAGTTGCCTCTACTTCTTTAAATTCACCGGGGGCTATAGGATCATTGTCACCGGTGATACGAACTCCCTTAGCTTTGAAGCCTGCCGGTAGTGTGGCGAACTGACCAGCATCCACTAGGGCACGTAAGGCACTTGTGGCTGTCATAGTTAGATTGCCTAGGAAATGCATTAAACCTAAGCCATAGAATCCGAAGCCGGGGACAAACTTATAGTGGACAAAGAAGTCTTTCTTTATTCTACGGGGATCATCAGCATTATAGTTCCTACGGATTGATAGGATAGTTCCACTGTCAAGGTCTAGTGTAACTATGTAGGGCAGGGTAAGCTCAGTATCGTCCTCATCAACTTCGATGTCTAGGTAGGTATGCTGCTCCAGTAGTGTAAACTGAGGATCATACTCAGCCTGTGGAGATACACCCATAACCTCATTCATCTTGATAGCCATACCAGCCAAGTTTGGCTCACTAGCCTCACCTAAGTCTATATCCCTATACATACCGGACACTACTTCACGTTCCATCTCTATGGGTGATCTATAGATGACCTGTGTATACCTTGCAGCCTTCTGTAAGGATGTGGCAAAGTTTGATATGTAGAACTGATTAATTGGGACAAACTCTGAAACGTTTACACCCAGACCCACATCATGGTAGACCTTCTTGAATGCTGATCCGAATAGTGGTAGATGGAATAGCATCCGCTCCTGTTCATCAAAGTACTCAGGCATCTCATCAGTGATCTGATAATTCATATGGTTCTTGATACGGTTGGCCTGATTTAGTTTACCTTCTGTTTGTTTACCTATTACCTTAGTCTTGACTGGTCCTGAGGCAGGCAACAACTCTTGTATGGCCTTAGATTGGAACTTTACTGCAGACTCAATCAGTAATGGATGCACTGCAGTACAGGCACCTTCAAATGGTTCTGATGTTTCTTCAATCTTAAGACCTAATAAGTCGAAGCCTTTGTCAAACATCTGTTCCCACTCTTCTCTGGAGGATTTGTCAGACTCATAGGCATTGATTACGTTTGTGGATATTTCCTGTAGGTCTTCTTCGTCCATCTTGTCTACTAGGTTTTCATAAAAACCATCAGTTGACTTGGGATCAAATTCCGGTATTTCTGACTCTTCATTACCTTCAAGGTCAATAACTACGTTACCATCTTCATCAAATTCTAATGTAGACATGGGAGACTCAAGATCATCCTCCGTAGGATCAATCATAGGCTCATCATTCATAATAGGTTCGTTGGGGTTCTTAGCTATAGCCATGGTTGATTTATATCCAATATTAATTTATGTTTGACTGTACCGATACTAATATTCTGGAGTATATAGGCTAAGTGCCATAAATGCAAATCCTTTTAGACTTTCCAGTATGCCTTCTTTCTGGCTCTGGGAGAATCCATCGGATCGTAGTTGGGGTCTTCAGGGTGTAGTACATTCCAAGAATCTCTCATATACTGGATAGCCATAGTCATACAATCGACTTGGTCATCATGTGCAGCGTTGGGGAATGTGATTGCTTCATCGAATAGGTCAATAGACCAGTCTTTATTGCTGGGTATCCAGACCCTGCCAGACTCCATTAATGGTGTGGAAGCATAGACCCTACTAACTTTATCCCTGTCGGGTAAGTAATCTAAGACTGGCAGACCAGCCCTCCTCAGGTCTTGAAGTAATGATTGTCCTGATGCCTTCTTCTCAATGATACATATGTCTGGCCTGTACATGTCATACATCTCTTGAGCTTTTCTTCTCAGCTCTGGATATTCAAATCTATCCTTTATATTACTTAGGAGGATCATGTTGGATACGTAGGCTTCTGATCCTGCAGAGTCCTGCCCCATTTGACCAAAGATACCCCATGTTTGTATAACTGAGTAGTCGGCAGTCTTGGAAGTGGAGAAGGCTGTATCATATGTTTGCAGTATAAACTCACATGCTGGGGGTTCTTCTTCATCCCACCATTGAAACCATTTCTTCTTAATGATACCGCCCTCATCCGGTTGTGGGTCCTGCATGTATAGGGCGTTCCAGTATCGACTACCATTGGCAGCTTTGATTTCTTCTTCGTCTATCCTTAACATCTCATTTGACTTCCACTCTGGAAAGTATGATGATCCCTCTTCCATGTCCAGTAGTTCTGCAGCGTCCTCATCAAGCCATGCAGGTATCTTTATGACTTCCCACTTATTGGTCATGTTATTATCTGATTCTTGCTTTAGGAGCCATCCACAGATGTCATCATAGTGGTACCTAGTGTTGATTATTATTATAGCTCCGTTGGGCATGACACGGGTTCTTAAGCCTGATGGATACCATTCTTTGATGTATCGTCTACCGGCTTCTGAGAAGCTATCATCCTCCGACATTACATCATCAAGGATTGCTACGTGAGCGCCACGGCCTGCCAGCTTAGACCTTACACCGGCTGCATAGTATTTACCGCCTTTGCTGGTCATCCACTTACCGGCAGCTTTAACGTCTGCCCTTAGCTGTACACCATTAAACATTTCTTGGAAGTCTTCATCATTGACAATGTCCCTGACTGATCTGCCGAAGTCTGATGCTAGTTGATCTGAGTGGGACAGGGCCATGATCTCATGTGCTGGGTAGTGTCCCATATACCATGCAGGGAATAGCATGGAACATATGACTGACTTGGTACTACGGGGTGGTAGGAAGACCATCAATCGTTTACATTCACCTTCTACTACTGACTGCAACTTACTGCACAGTAGTTCAATGTGTCTCCCCATTACGAAATCAGGGATCATCTTGGGTGCTTCTTTTCTTACAAAGGATAGGAAAGACTCTTGTGCTGCTAGGTCTACTCTGGGCTTTAAGGCATCCCTCAAAGCTAGGCAGTCCATCATGTTAGTCTTTGGGTTTTGAGTCAGAAAAGAACTTGATCCGGTGTCTGTGTTGTCGATCATCTATTAGGGATTCCATTTCCTCTGGGGTGTCGTAGGCTGCATCGACTAATAACTCCCTAAAGGCAATCATTTGATTGATACTTGACTGGTATGTATTTCTTAGGTAGTCATCTCTTACAGTCCTCCCCTGCATTTGGGGGACCATATTAAGTACATTGATAAACTCTGCAATAGTATTTGTAACTATTGCTGCAGCTGTCTCTGGATGTAGGTCTGAACAACCTGAATAGATAGGGGCTGACTCAGCCTTTTCAGATATAAAGTCTTTATAGGCTTGTAAGTTATCCATATACTTATAGTTATCAAGGATAGCGTCTAGGTCTGGTAGCTCATCTGTTAAGGGTTTCATAATATGATTGTCTCCATTCACCTCTATTACTGATCTTTGATAATTAATACCCTATCATAGGGGGAGACCATAATCAAGTAAATTAATTATAATTATTATTATTAATTAGTTTGTATCATTGAATCATCCATGATATTGTGCAGACATATTAGCCCTAAATAGATACCTAGACTAAGTAGACTATTTAGTCTCTACAGTCTCTAAAGATTGACTAGGTTATATAAACTACATAGGTCTTATATGTTTACCTATATAGAATAGTCTGTAATAGTGGTAGTAGTGTTATCTTAATAGATAACAATATAGATACTATATAGACTATGCTATCTATATAGGTCTCGCCGTTAAAATCCCTACACCCATACACCCATACATCTATATATTCATCCGTAAACCCCTATGACTATAGAGGCCCTATTAATTTACCTAGTTATAGAGGCCTTGTATTTTGTAGAATTTATAGGGGGGGTAGTATATATATATGTACACGGGCCACGTAGCTGCGGTGGGGTCTCGGAAGTGACTATATAGTTTCTCTAGAACTATATAGTCACAGTGTTGCTCCCAAGACACAGTAGACTTAATAGTCTACTGTGTCATTTTTGTCACAATCATAGCTCTTTAGAGCTACCCTAACACTAAAGTGTTGCAGAAATACCACAGTAGGCCTCGCGAGTTATGATGATCACAGGCCCACCCCCGCATATGTAGTTTACTTAGTCGCGGATGATGCGCGAGGCTCAGAAATCTGGTGTGGTAATTATGCCACAGTTATTCCTTAACTCTATAGAGTTATCAGACAACCCAGACTATACAACCTATCCCCTTAAAACCTAAGAGGTTTCTGGCGTTACAACCCATGTCTTCCCAAGTAAGAATACCTGCCAAGATTACAAAAGGGTTGACGAGGTTTTCAAAAGGCTATATATATCATCTTTTTAACAATTAGCTAGTTCTTACGAAGCTCATTGTATTAAAAAGATAGATATATTAGAAAGGAATTATAGTATGGCTGGTCTTTGTTGGGAAGGTTCTGAGATGGTTTTAACCGAGGAAGCTGAGAAGGATATGGTTCAGAATGAAGCTTGTCATTGTGAGAACTTCTTCTATCAAATGGAGACCATCGAAGAGCGTCTTTTAGACGCTATAAAAATTGGTAGGTTTACCTATGGTAATCAAGTCAACAAAGCCATGTTAATGGCTGAGTTGGAAGGTCTTTTAGATTCTGCTATAGCAGACTATGGCAAGGAAATATAAACTATAATATATCTACTTAATACTAATAAGGTAGTTCTTACGAACCTTATTAGCTTATTAAGTTAGATATTATAAAGGATTATTAATAATGGAAGATGTAGTTAGTCCAGTTGAGGATTTTATATTCCCTAAAGGGTATGTTGAAATCCACTGTGGTCTCCATATCTATGATATTGAAGACCCTGATGAAGCAAAGCTTCAGCATTTAGTCAATCAAACCTTTGGTTTTGATGATGGCTGGCCCAGACGCTGGGTAGAGTTAGTAAGTCTTAACTTACTTGACGGTTCAATTACAATTCTCGATTGTTCTTGACAAGGTATAATATATCTAGTAAGTAATAACTAGGGTAGTTCTTACGAACCTAGTTATCTTACTTACTTAGATATTATAAAACTTAAACAAAAGGATTATTAACTATGGATATTTCAGCAATCGAACTTCATGAATTAAACTTCCAACTATGGATGGCTAATAAGCCAATCGAAGTTTCAACTTCCAGTGGGTCTATTGATACCCATAACACCGATACCGGTGAACATCTCGACAGTTTTGAGACTGTCGTTGAAGCAACATTCGCTTTACTACTTAAACCCATATCGGTATGAGTATCTTATTAATTATCTTGGGCATTGGAACCTTCATAATAGTAGGTTCTATCCTTCAATCCTCCAACAAATTTTAAATATATAATATATCTAGTTAATAATTGATAGGGTAGTTCTTACGAACCTATCAATCTTATTAACTTAGATATTATAAAACTTAACAAAAGGAAATTATTACTATGACAAACATTACAACGGCTACCACTATCGAATACAAATCTGCCAAAGGTGGCTTCATCTCAGTAGATGATATGGATGCTGATCACCTAAGGAATGCTTTCAAGAAACTGATTAAGGATCAGTTAATCCCTGAAGGTCGTGTTGTCAGCAATGTTGTTGATCAGAAGCTATCCCTTAAAGCTTTAGCTTCAGTCCAAGCGGCAATCGTTGATATCCGTAAGATAGATATGTCGGCCTCTGAAGAGGGTGTTGAGCATTGGAAGGGTATAAGAAAGACCCTTGCCAACGTTGGTATCCTACTTGATCAGTATGCTAACCCTGACAAGGATGTTTAATCCTTGATGATTAACCTTGAACGTATACTTGAATTCTGTGGAGTGATAGCATTCTTTGCTATCCTCTACGGTTCAACATTTCTTTAAATAATATTATCGTGATAATAATGTCACACTCCAAGTAGCTTAACAGCTACTCCTATAGTCCCGAAAGGACACTATCTACCATGTCAAACAATATTAAAGCTATTAAATTATCAAACCGTCCAGCATTTGTAACAGCCAACAACATTAAAACTATCCGACAAGCTGCTAAGCTTACCGTCGAACAGGTAGCAGATAAATGTGGTGTTGGGGTTGTAACCGCCCTATCATGGGAAACTGGTGAGCATCACCCTCAACGCCATAATGCTATTAAAGTATCGGCATTACTGAATAGCTTCATACATCGTAGCTCTATTCAGTTCTCATACAGTACTGAACGTGCCGACCAGTTACTGACAGGCCCTACTCAGTAGGTCTTATTAGGACTGGGCTATCTATACAGGTCAAAGACCTGCTCTTATGGTAGCCCATGTCTAATAAGAATTACATCCCGCACCGATCATGGCTCTACCCTATAGGGTATCCACAGAGAATGTATCCCTGAATGGACAGGGTATCAAGGGATAAACTTATTAGGTGTTACATTAACTACTCCATAGGATTAATCATCCTTGTCGGTAGCATGTCAGTCTATAAGCTTTGCTTGTAGCACCTAACCTTATCGTCAAAGTGCCTAAGGTTTCCCATCCTTTAGGATATGGCGCAGCATGAGATAGAGCAGGTCTTTGACCTGTAGGGATACAAGCATACTGAGTCCGATGTATGCCCATGGAGCAAGTAGACCTGCAACTACATAGTACATTAAAGGCGGCAACCTTTTAATACTTAGGAGTATTAGTTATGTCTAAACAAAAGCCTAAGCCTTTTAAGGCTAAGCGTAATGCCTTTGCTGTCCATGCTTGGAACAAGGGACATAGTGTGGAGCCTAACAAGAAGGCTAAACAATCTAAACAACACTGTCGTAACAACAAAGGGGTATCTAAAGATGAGCAATGAAACCTATGAAGATAAATGGGGTGGCCCTATAGGGTCTGACTGTATCAACCTTAATTCATCCTTAGCTGAATGGTTAGGGACAAGGATGGTACACCTTGCTAAGTATAGCAACTCATATCCCCATTCATTCAGGAGCATTGAGGTTTACAATGAGTACCTCAACATGCATGGCAATGCCTTACTAGACTATAGTAAGGATGATTCAAGCTTTACCACTGAAGGGGCTATCATAGCTTATAAAGCTAAGGATGCTATGAGTTGGGTAGCCAATAACCTTGAAACATTATGGGATTAAACTTAGGAGACTAATAACATGTCTAATCAAGTCACAATAAAGCCTAATACTAATAGGCTTAAACAATTATGTAAGGATCATGGTAGTACATGGTCAGTAATCAAAGGCCCTAAAGGGATGCAATGTTTCAATGGTCAGCTAGGTATGGCTATTCAATCTCTTGATGGTAAACATGAACGTAACATACCGATGACTTCGGTATCCACAACAACTCTATAGAGGATTAATAAGCTATGAAAGTACAAGATATAATAGACGTTTTAAATAAGAAAGACCCTGATGAGGAACTCATCGTAGCTTGGTGGGATCAGGAATGCTTCGACGTTTCTAAAGAAACATGGGACGATAAGGTCTACAAAATTGAGAAGTATTTAGATACTTCAATCATACATGAATGGATAGCTGAAGGGCTAGATTAATGAAAGTATTATACCTATTGATAATGTTCTCTATAGAGAATCCTACCAAGTCAGGTGTGGTTGTAGATACCTACCCTGATGAACTATCATGCTTAAAGACTGAAGCCTTACTGGATCAGGCATCCAATGATAAAGCATATGAATGTCATGAATTCTCTTTCAACATACCTAAAGGTAAGGATAAATAATTATGGGAACGAATTACTACTGGAGTAAAGTTCTGAATACCTGCCTAACTTGTGGTAATAAAGATACAATTAAAATACATATCGGCAAGTCATCCGCAGGATGGAAGTTCCTATTCAATGGTGATGATTATAAATCATGGAATGAATGGGATAGTGTACTTGAATCAAGTGGTGAGATAACCGATGAATATGGTGAGGTTTGGACATGGGATGACCTAGTCCTAAAGATAGAAGATAAATGTGATGGTATATCTTCTAAGGATGAGGCCAATGATGAGGGTTACAATAGTAATGGAGACTATTGGACTGACCCTTTAGGGTATGAGTTTGCAAAAGGAGAGTGGTGTTGATTAAAATAACTAATCTAACCTACGGCACCATAATGTACTTGATGGGTATCATAACAGGTATCGCCACCACGTATGGTCTAATGAATTAAATAAGTATACACCATAGTAGTAATGAAATGAATACTATGGATTGTATACTTTAAACAACTTTATAGGAGATTGATATGGATAGATCAGCAAGTGATAACTATGACCTTGACCTATACATAGCAGAGCTATTTCAGACAACAGTAGATGTAATTGATCAGGCTCCACTAGAATTAGTAGAATTAATACGACAGTACATCTTTGAAAAGGATTTGATTAATGACTAATGGAAATTTAGAGCTACGATACTGTGAAGACATTGATATGTTTGCATGGGATAGGCCAATCAATGACATACCTGATGAAGGTATCGAAGGGACATGTGTCCACGCTACAGATTACTGCAAGGAAACTTGTTACAACGTTAAGTTATACAAGATGTATAAGAACATGGTAGTCAAGGATGTTCGTAATGAAACAGCATGGCAGAACATGCAACCTAATCAAGTTGCTAAACAACTCAACCGTAAGTTAAAGCCTACCTCTAGGGTTAGGGGATGCACCAGAGGTGAGAACATTAAGGATGTCACTGATGTGTACCGTATCGCAAACCTAGCTAAAGCTACACCCAACACAGACTACTGGATACCAGTAAGAGCATGGCGTAACCCTGAATTAAAAGCCTTAATAGAAGAGGTCTTGTTTCCTATAGGAAATGTTGTAGTTAATGCAAGCACTGACCCGTCCACCACTATAGAAGAGTGGCATATGTTGGAAGATGATGGATGGTCTATTATGAACTTTGGGAACTCAGATACTCATACACCCACAGGTAGTAGAATGTTTAAGTGTCCTAAGACACAGGGCAACCACGGCAAGGGTATTAAAGGACACTGTTCAACCTGTAAGGCTGGATGTTTTAAGAAGATTACTATGGGTATCCCATCTATAGTTCAACTAGGAGAGGCGCATTAATATGAAGATGTTTGTATTAGAAGATACAGGACTTGTTGAAGAAAAGCTTACTGTAAACCGTAACTACTATAGTAAATCCAAACAAGCATACCTAAAGGTTAGTGACATGCCTGAACAACATGTAAGGAATGCACTTCAAAAGATGTTGAATGAGGAGGTTATCGAATGATTAACTTTACCCTAAGGGGACATGGTAAGTATGAATGGTCATTCCATTATGCTCATGGCCTAGGTGAAATTATGCTCAACAGAAACTATAATGAGTTTAATGGGTATTCCATTGATCATAACAGTTGGCTACCCCCAGACTTATTAGACTGTGACACAGCCCCTATAGAAGTAGCCTTCGGTAGGGTGCCATGCTTACTTGATGGAGCTGAGGCAACCCTCTATAGATGGCAATCAAGGCCCCGTATAATTCATGGATTGGTCTGTCTAAATATAGATAGACTTGGTATGAAGTATGCAAATAATAAACTTAAAACAAAGGATCAATGGTTATGATTAATAAAACTAAACAGACTGTAACCAACCAAATGGTTGATGATGTAATTGAATGTGGTGATAGGCTGGATACTGAGTTGATCATCATGCAGACAGAAGGTGTGGAAGATTTACACATAGCAGCTGGTGCTTTACATACAGCCCTGTCCTTTACATTAGGTACAGCCCCTTCATATGACCATGCTTGGGAATTAATTGAGGCAACCATAGACTTCCATCGTAAATCTATAGAGGAAGAATTAAATGAAAGCCTATAAAATAGTAGAGGTTGTTGATGGAAACATTAAGACATTATTCCATGGCATTGATGGTAGTAGGGTCATGCCTAAAGGTAAGTGGATTAAAGCAGAAAGTAAGCAAGTCACTGATGGCTCAGGTCAAAAGCCCTACAAATCAGGCTGGCATGTCCTATTAACTTATGAAGATTGTGTGGCCTATATGTCACGGTTTAAGAAACGAATAGACCTTCTAAAGATTGTTGAGTGTCGTGTTAAAAATACTACACCTAAGGTACACTCACCATCACCTGTATACCTAGCTGAATTTATTAAATTCTAAGGAGAAATTATATGACTACAAACTATAGTAAAGCATTAGATGTGGTACTATTAGCGGCATTCAATCAAGCCAGTGATATTAAAGGACTACTATTACACAGTGGTTCCTGTGACTTAGCTAAAGAGTATATGACGCAGGATAGATTAATAATATTAGAAGCTGTAGACTATCTAAGGTCTGCATTGAATAGGGAGCCTAAGTAAATGCTATACATAACTTTAATGTTAATTACTTTAATACTTTTAAATTGACATACTAATATAATTAATATAGATTATAATAGTAAACCTTATATAAATAGATAGAAAGATATAATACAATGTTAAATAACAATATGTTTGACCACTCTAAGATCGACTTCAAAGTATCTAAGCACCCCATGTATCAGGCTAACGGTGATGTGATTGACCCTGCCATTGGTATGGTACTTAAACGAGAAGACTCAATGGAGCCATTAAGTGTAGTCTCTGAAGGGTATACACCAGTACAGTATCATGACATCGTGTCTCAAGTAGAAGATGGATTGATTGAGTCAGGTATTAACATGGCTGGTGCAGAGTTCTTCACTGGTGTGTTCAACAATGGCTCTCAGCTAGAGCTACGGGCTAAGTTCCCAGCACATGAACAAAGCATAGGACGTTTGACTGACATGGTAGTACCACAGTTTGTCTTCCGTACATCCCATAATAAAACATGGGGTAACAATGGTATGGTAGGTCTTTGGAGAAGCATGTGTTGGAACACTCTAGTGTCCGGTAGTAAGTTGGCCTATACATATGGTCGACATACTAAGGGCTTCTCAGTTCCTACCTTTGCAGCTAAGGTTAAGAATGCTGCCGAGTACATAGCCGGTGATGGTATGACACAGATGAATAATTGGTTCGATACCATGATTGATCGTGACACTATCATTGATATGTTCTCAGAAACATTGGCTTCACGAATGGACAATGTTAAGCGTACTAAAGTAACCAACAAGGTTATGCTGTCACACCTAATGAAAATCTTTGATGAAGAAGCCAGACACTTACATGGTAAGTCAGCCTATGGTTCCTATGCCTCTAATACTAATGGTTCATTGTGGTGTGCCTATAATGCCGCAACCCATTGGTCTTCCCATGTCAGTGAGTCTAAGTCTGACACACCTCAGAATGTTAGGGTGACCCGTGAAGACAGGGTTAAGAAGATGTTATCCAGTCCTGAATGGTTGAGCCTAGAGGGTACATCTAATGAGCCAGCTACAATGCTTGCAGCTTAATGTAGCCTACATAAGATATGTTTGTCACCTATATGAAACACAATGGGTGGCAAACATCTTAGGTACCAATATAAATATTAAAGTATAGGAAACATATATCAAATGAATACCAATAACCTTAAGCCTAAAGATATCTATAAGCTACACGCAACATTAGGTCTAGTAGGAAAGACCAAAACTAATGTTTGGAAGAACGGACTAGGTACAATTATCAATGAAGATATTAAGACGGGTAAGTGTACTACGACACATCATGGGACTAACAAGAAGTATTCCTTTAGGAACTTTGATGTAGCGTTGATGGCAACTCAATCATGGCAGAGGGATCAACGTCTATGAGTAGGGCACTAAAGAAAGACCACCCAAAACAATACATCCCACTAGGAACTCCATCATACGGGCTGAGTCCCAATCTAACTTCACCTGAGTTAAAGGTATCTGAACTACCTGTTCACGAAACTTTAAATAGTCAAACAACCATTGACGATATGGATAAATTGATCCAACGATTAGAGATGCGAGGGGGTAAAGCAGGACTGAAATGTTATGATCTAGATATAATATCGGACTTACTAACACTATCGAAGGCAGTCCAAACCTTAAGGTCATCCACCACCAAGACTCCCAACGAGTGTAGCCCATCGACAAGTTCAGAGAAGCTACAAGAACCACCCACATCATACAAACTATACTTACGATATCTAAGCTATCAAGAATGGGAATTAATCCAACAAAAGCGGATGCTAGAGCAACGAATGGATACGTGGACCAACGTGATAAACATCCAGCGCCAACTAGAGAACGAGCTGTTCCAGATAGAAAGAGAGATAGACATGTTAGGATAATAATCATTATATACATACTCCTTATGTGATGTAAGGTAACATAACATGTATAGGCTTGACACACAAAACTCTTAGGGATATACCATAGTGAAGTTCTTACGAACACTATGGATTATATCCTTTATACAACAACCATGGAGACTAAAATGGAAATTATATTTGACATGCCAAAAGGTATTACAATTACACCACCGAAAGACATTACTGAGGAACGAACAACTGAAAACTTTACTAAGATGGTTGTGGATGCTACCAAGAAGATGATCAATGATGATCGTAAGGCTGATGGTAAGTGGTCAATGAAAGAGATTGTTGACTGTATCCAAATGGAGCTGGGCAATAACTCTGGTAAGATAGCCAGAGCATACATCCTAAAGACTCGACTTAGTATTGAGGACATAACTCAAGAGGTTGGTTACGTAGAACGTAATGTATTGGAGGCTCGACAGCAAGGTAAGCTTGACAAGTTCTTCAAAGGTAAGAGAGCAATTAAAGCTATTAGTACTTTGTAGTATCCTACATAGTTACAAGTATTTTAATGGATAAGTTTAGGAATTATATATATATGAAAAATTATAAAGAGTACACATCAGAGCTTGACAGTAAGCCAGTATCTAAAGGGCCATGTGATTGTGGCTCATCTGATGGCAACGTCCTGTTCAGTGATGATCATTCATACTGTTTTGTATGTAACACATATACACCCCCAGAGGATGGCTTCACTAGCTCTCCCCGTGATGAGTATGTCCAAGCCCCTATACAGGGTGTAGTCAATTCACATCTAACTATAGGGGACTGGAGAGCCACTGCATTGATTGACCGTAACCTTAAAGGTGAAACACTTGGTAAGTTTGGTGTGACACTGGATAGGGACGGTAATGATGTACAGAAGCATTACTACCCATACACCGACATTGAAGGCAATCACATTGCTAACAAGGTTAGACAGGTTAAAGATAAGAAGTTCTTCGTTGAAGGTAACCTACCTCAGGCTACCATGTTTGGTCAGAAACTATTCTCTAAAGGTGGTAAGTACATTACTATCTGCGAAGGAGAGATAGATGCTATGTCAGCCTACGAACTTACAGGTTCTCAGTATGCTGTTGTCTCAGTAAAAACTGGAGCGGCTGGTGCAGTCAAGGATGTTAAGGCACAGTTTGAATACCTAAACTCTTTTGAGACTGTGGTTGTCTGCTTCGACATGGATGAGCCGGGGCAGGATGCTGCCTCTAAGGTAGGCCAACTCTTTGAACCTAACAAGTGTCGTATCATGAAGCTGACTGAGAAGGATGCTAACGAGTACCTAAAGAAGAATGATCGTACTGGGTTCACCAAAGCATGGTGGGCAGCAGAGGCATTCACACCTGCCGGTATCATTAACCTAGCTACGATAGGTGACTCACTATATGATGAGGCTGACAACATCACTGTTAAGTATCCATGGCAAGGCATGAATGATATCCTCTACGGCATCAGGACTGGTGAGCTAGTGACGTTTACTGCCGGTACTGGTGCTGGTAAGTCAAGTATCATTAGAGAACTTGAGCATTGGATACTTAATAACTCTGAAGAGAACATTGGTATCTTCTCTCTAGAGGAGAACACTAAGCAGACATGCTTCCACTTGATGGCTGTCGAGGCTAACGCTAGACTAAACATTAAGGAGGTCAGAGACCTGTACAGTAAGGAAGCCTTAGCAACCTACCAAAATAATACTATCGGTACTGGTAGGGTGTTTGCATTTGATCACTTCGGATCATTAGACAATGATGATATCCTTAATCGTTTACGTTATATGGTTAAGGCATTGAATTGTAAGTGGATCATCCTTGATCACCTATCTATCCTTGTTAGTGGACAAGAGGGTAACGATGAGCGTCGAAGCATTGACATCCTAATGACTAAGTTACGGAGCCTAGTAGAAGAGACACAGTGTGCATTACTAATGGTATCACACATCAGAAGGATGGGTGGTGACGCTGGAGCTGAAGACGGTAAAGAGATTGCCCTCAATCATCTACGAGGCTCTGCCTCTATAGCACAGATCAGTGATGCAGTCATAGCCATTGAACGTAACCAACAGGCTGATGATCCTAATGAAGCCAACAAGACCACCGTTAGAGTACTGAAGAACAGGTATGCTGGTATCACTGGTGTTGCATGTACCTTGACATATGATAGGGATACTGGTAGATTAACTGAGGCAGATGATGACTTTGATGACCCACTTGATATACCCTTTACAGACTAAGGAGACTAGTTAGATGGATAAATCCTACACAATATCACAAGGCCTGTATGACTTCTACGTTAAGGCGTATGGTGGAGGCTACGACTCCTTAACTAAAGATAAGGCAGTTGCGTTAGCTATAGCCCTCACTAGCTGGGGTTATGGTACATGGTATCACCCTAATAACTGGCATAAGGGAGACATAGATGGACCCTACTACCCTATGACTACATTATATTTAGATGAAATGAAACGGAGAATAAAGATATGACTAACTACACAGCATCATACGGATTCTCACTAGATACTGGAGTTGTGGATACCTTTGTAGAGGGAGATGCACATCAATTAATGGAGGGCATCCTAGGTAAAATGTTGAATAGTATATGTGAGAGCCTTGATAACCCCGATGAGTACCAATGGTCAGGGCTTATATCCTTTAAACGTGAGGATACTGATGATGGACAAACAAAGTTCGTAGGTAAAGCTAACTTAATACATGTAGAGGAATAAATATATAAAACTATTAAAGAACATGAAGATGAATTAAGGAGTTAAGATATGTTAGAAGTTAGTATGGATATTGAGACAGACAGTATTAAGAATAATATTGTCACTAAGATACACTGTTTAGTCTGTACTGACCTTAACAGTGATGATGAATATAGCTTTGTATTCCCAGAAGATACTAATAAGTTTAAAGAGTTTTCTACTGGGGTAACTAAATGGGTAATGCATAATGGTATAGCCTTTGACCTAGTATGGGTTCAGAAGTTCCTAGGTGTCAGTATATCCTTAAAGGATGTTGAGGACACGATGATACTATCGAAGATGCACAACCCATACAGGGAAGGTGGTCATTCGTTAGCATCATGGGGGGAACGATTAAGGTTTCCCAAGTCTGACTTCACCGACTACGATAACTACTCAGAAGAGATGCTTGAGTATTGTAAACAAGATACAAGGGTAACTAAGAAGCTCTATAATAAACTTAGACCTTCCATGTCCAACTGGTCAGACAGGTCTATCATGTTAGAGTATCAGGTCAGGTCTATCGTTACACAACAGGAGTTTAACGGCTACCCAGTCAAACGTAAGGAAGCCTACATATTACAGGCAACCTTAGAAGATCGTATGGCAACTGTTGAAGTTGAGGTACGTAAAGTGTTTAGACCACTGCCTATCAATCTAGGACTTAAAGAAGTTAAGTATAAGGATGATGGTAGTATGTACCTTAATAGTTATAAAAGGTTAGGCAGTCATGGTAAGTATGTGGCTGGTAACTATAGCTTCATTGACTGGCCTGAGTTTAACCTAGGTAGTAGGCCACAGATATCCAGACACTTGATGCATTATGGATGGAAGCCTAAAGAGTTTACACCTACTGGACAACCCATTGTAGATGAAGCTCACCTAGAAGGTGTGGACATTCCAGAAGCTCAGTTGATCTGTGAGTATCTAATGCTACAGAAGAGATTAGCAGAGGTTTATAAATGGATTAAGTTCTCTGAGTTTGATGGTAAGGTACATGGTCAGGTAGATACATGTCGGGCTGTCAGTAATAGAATGGGACATATGGAACCTAACCTAGCTCAAGTACCCAGCGTCAGAAAAGGTATAGATAACAAACCCTTAAGGGGTACTAAAGGTGGATGGGGTGTTGAATGCCGTGAGCTGTTCACAGTATCTGACCCTGAAAGATATGTCCAATTAGGTACTGATGCTTCAGGCCTTGAGATGAGGTGTCTTGCCCACTACATAAATGACCCTGATTTTACTGATGAGTTAATGAATGGAGATATACACACTAAGAACATGAACGATGCTGGTCTACATAACAGAGATCAGGCTAAGACCTTTATATATGCCATGATTTATGGTGCCGGTGGAGGTAAGATAGGTGAGATAATTAATGGTAGTGTCAAAGATGGTAAGAAATTAATTGAGACCTACATGAATAATAACCCTAAGCTTAAAGCTTTAAAGAAAGCTGTTGAGACTAAGGCAACAAAGACAGGATTTATACCAGCATTGGATGGTAGGATACTGAGAGTTAGAACACCACATGCATCTTTAAATCTTTTATTGCAAGGATGTGGAGCTATAATCTGTAAACAGTGGTTGGTAGAAATTACCAAGCTATACAGGAAAAGAAGAATTGATGCCACCCTATTAGCATCAGTGCATGATGAATACCAATGGGAAGTTTTAAAAGATCATGCAGATGAATTTGGAGAGCTATGCAGTGAGGCTATTAAGCTTGCTCAAGTATCCCTGAATGTTAGGTGTCCATTAGATGCCGACTATAAAGTTGGAACTAACTGGGCTGAGTGTCATTAATATAATAATAATAATAATCTAAATAACTATTGACAACCACTGAGGATATGGTATCTTCAGTACATAGGCCGTTAATGAGTACGGCATAACCAAACTAATATATCTAGGAGATATAAATACTATGATGATCAACGGAAAAGCATTCTGGGCATCTCTTCAAACACCTAACACAACATTCGATCCTTGCTGGCAGATTGATATCGCCTTAGACAAGGCTAACAAAAAGATTGTAGAAGCCGCTGGCTTGACTATCAAGAACAAAGGTGATGATCGTGGAGACTTCGTATCTGTAAAACGTAAGGTAGCCCGTAAAGACGGTAAAGAAAATCAAGCACCTGTAGTCATTGATGACAAGCTTCGCCCCTTCAACGATCTAATCGGTAACGGATCAGTAGTCAATGTAAAGATCAATACATTCGACTGGGACTTTAAAGGTAAGACAGGAGTTGGTGCAGACCTAGTTAAGGTACAGGTTGTTGAACATGTATCCTATGCTGGAGCCACAGATGATGAAGACTTCCAAGTCATTGGCGGTGATGAGGATGGCTTCGATGATATTCCCTTAGCGAATGCTGGATAAGACGTTAAGGGTAACTAGGGTAGGGGTTGAGGTAATGAAGGTTATCTTAACCCCTATTAGTTTTAACATACATAGAAAGGTATAAATATTATGTGGTATGAATGGCTATTTTTAATATACATAGTAATTACATGTGCCATTGCATTTATGGTGGTCTTCATAGCTGAGAAGCCTATCAAGTCTGGAGTATTCCTATGGCCTGTGTGGGTTCCAATGTGTTTCATCAGCGCCCTAAAGGAGACATACTTGGATGGTAAACAAGAATAAGAAACCTAAACTAGACACAGTAGTCGAGGACATCTTCAATGTCTTCATGAACAATACACCGCCATCCAAAGAACATCTTGATGACTTAGCTAGAGACATTAAAAATTCAGTAGAGCGACAGATTACTGAGGTACGTGAAGAGAAGGGGTATCTAAGACTGTCACAGATTGGTAAGCCTGATCGTAAGACATGGTATGACATCAAAGGTGCCCCAAAAGATGTTCCTCAAGGACCAGTCAGAATGAAGTTCCTAATGGGGGATATCTATGAAGCTCTATTGATCCTATTAATTAAGACTGCAGGTCATGAGGTTACTGATGAGCAGAAAGAAGTTGAGATAGAAGGTGTTAAAGGCCATAAAGATTTAAAGATTGACGGTATCAACGTTGATATTAAGTCAGCATCAGCCTATGGATTTAAGAAGTTTAAGAACAATACATTAGACCAAGACGATCCATTTGGTTACATAGCTCAGCTAAGCTCCTATGCTCAGTCAGAGGGTGCAACTGAAGCGGCCTTCTTAGCTATCGACAAGTCATCATGTGACTTAGCCTTGACTCCATTAGATCATATGGACATGATTAATTCACATGATAGAGTTAAACATCTAAAGGGTATAGTCAAGTCAGACACAGTACCGGAGAAATGCTATGAAGATGAACCTTCAGGGGTGGCAGGCAATCGTGTACTTAGTAAGTCTTGTGGCTGGTGTGAGTTCCATAATCATTGTTGGTCGGATGCTAATAATGGCGTTGGCCTCAGAAGCTTCCAGTATGCCGACAATGTAAGGAAGTATACTAAAGTAGTTAAACTTCCTAAGGTGCAGGAGATTACAGGACAATGAATACACAGATGATCAAGATAGCGTTAGTAGTCATAGCTGGCTGGTTAGTTATCATGATGTTACCGAGCTTATTTAATGCCTAACATTAAGAGAGTACTACCTACGGCAACATGTAAACACTGTAAGTTTGTAATTAAAACAACAGGCAAACCAGTAACCTACTATTGTCGTAGGTATCCACCAACTATTATTAGTCACTCACAGGGTGCCTCATACCCCAATGTATTTATGGATGATTGGTGTGGGGAATTCTCAAGGACTATGCAAGGACAACAAGGACATCAACCTAAGGACAAATAGAGATGATTAAAGTAGAGATAACACAAGACATGAGGGACAAAGCTACCCAGATGTCAGATGAAATGGGTACGTTAAAGGGTTCCTTTATGAATGGTAAAGGTAATATGTATGGCTTCCTAGGGGAGCTAATGTTTATGAACCTGTTAAAGGATGCTGAACATGTAAACACATACAACTACGATATCAAACTTAAAGATGGCAAGACCTTAGACGTTAAGACTAAAAAGACAACTGTAGAGCCTAAGCCTAATTACGAATGCTCAGTAAGTACATGGAACCTTAAGCAATCCTGTGATGTATATGGTTTTGCAAGGGTGCATAAAGATATGACACATGGCTGGGTCTTAGGTACTATGGATAAGGAAACATTTATTAATGACGGGACGCATTACAACAAGGGAGATTATGATCCGTCCAACAGATACACGGTCAAGTCTGAATGCTACTCAGTAGCGATAGAGGATTTAACGAGTATCTAATATGAAGTATAAATTTGGTCACTGGGAATCAGACATTAAGTTAAACTCTGAAGAGTCATTCGGGTTTATCTATAGGGTAATTAATACCGCTGATGGAAGACAATACATAGGTAAGAAACAGTATTGGTTCTATAAGAAGTCTAAGAAGCTGAAACCCAGTGACTGGCAATCCTATACAGGTTCCAGTAAAGACTTAAATAGTGACATCAAGAAGCTGGGTAAAGACAAGTTCAGGTTCTGCATCATAGCTGAATGTGTCACTAGGGGTTGGCTCTCATACTTGGAGAGTAACTATCTACATAAAGAAGATGCTTTGACTACATGGCTTAATGAAGACACTAGGTTGTTCTACAACAAACAAATAGGGGCTACAAGATATGTACCTAAAAAGGTTGATGATAACATACCAGTATCTAGGAAAAAGAAATGAGCATCACAAACATAGCAGTAGTCTTAGATAATACCTTTCATATAAGAAATGCTAAAGATAATTCACAACTATTGTTCTTAGCAGTAATACTACAGGCCCTATTAGATGCTACCAAGCCACCCTTGGAGAGTGACAATGAAGAGATTATCCTAGACAGGGACAGAGCTAGGGCATGGTTTTCAGCATCAGTGGGGGTAACCTGTGAAGACTTTAATACCGTCTGTGAATGTGCTGGAGTTGACCCCTCATACACTAAGACCTTTGCTTATAAGGTATTGGAGTCGGGAGAAGTTCCATTCATCCGCAAGAGGATCAACACAATACTATCAATGTAAACCTTAAAGGAGTTAATATGTATCCCATGAAGACACGTAACAGGGAAAGTAAAGTAGAAGAGTTTCACAAGGCTATGGGTTCTGACGTATCTGTTAAGCCCCGCGCAAGTCTTATAAAGCTACGTGAGAAGCTATTAATAGAAGAGTGTAATGAAGTCTGCCAAGAGTTAAATAAGATGGAGATGGCTATTACACAAGGTAGGCCAATCAGTAAAAAGCAATGGGCTGCTTTACTTAAGGAGCTTGCTGATCTACAATATGTTTTATCAGGAACTATCATTAGTTTCAGTGCTATTTCCGGTAGTTTCACCCCTGCTTTTAACAGGGTACATGATAGTAATATGTCTAAGCTTGACAATGAAGGCAACCCAGTGCTTAATAACTATGGTAAAGTAACTAAAGGACCAAACTATAAACCACCTACACTGGAAGACTTGATCACATGACCTTGTGGATGCCGGTAGAAACACCACCTAAAACTGCACGTACTGTACTGGCCTATGTAGGTGCAGGTAATGTAGCCACAGTGTACTATGAATATAATAAATGGGTGTGGGCAGGAGGACATGATATGAATATTCCTCCCCTCTATTGGAGAGATGTAGTAGACCTGTTACAATCTTTACCTACAAAAAATGCTGACCTATAACGCTTAACTTTAAAGGATTAATATCTATGAATAACATCGGACACAACAGCCATGGCCCACAAGTAGAGGCCTGCGATGCACTACATGCACAAAAGTATCGACTACCAAACGAGTCCTTCACAGAAGCCTGCGCCAGACAAGCAGGAGCTATGTCGGACAATGAAGAACACCGCCTAGTATTTAAAGATATACTACTTAACCAAAGGTACATGCCAGCCGGTAGAGTACAAGCAGCAATGGGGTCCCCAAAGAATGTTACAGCGTATAACTGCTTCGTTAGCGGAGTCATTGAAGATAGCATGGATAGCATCATGGATAAAGCTAAAGAAGCCGCTGAGACAATGCGTCGAGGAGGTGGGATTGGCTTTGACTTTAGTCGGATACGTCCTCGTAATGACAGGATTGTTTCTCTTGATAGTAGCGCCTCTGGCCCTGTATCTTTCATGGCTATCTTTGACAGCGTATGTAATACTATTGTATCGGCAGGTCATAGACGGGGAGCGATGATGTCTGTCCTTCGTGTTGACCATCCTGACATTGAAGAGTTCATCAGAGCTAAGAAAGACAGTAGCACCCTCACCAACTTCAATGTCTCAGTAGGTGTGACTGATCAGTTCATGAAGGCAGTACAACACAATCTTCCCTTTGATCTAATCTTCAACGGTACTGTATACGATACGATTGATGCTAGAGCATTATGGGATGAGATCATGCGTAACAACTGGGACTGGGCAGAGCCGGGAGTTCTGTTCTTAGACAGGATCAATGAAGAAAATAACCTACACTATGTAGAAACTATAGAAGCTACTAACCCATGTGGTGAACAACCATTACCACCCTATGGTGCATGTTTACTTGGGAGTTTTAATCTTGTTAAGTATGTGGATCGTGGTAACCAACATAAGGATTACTACTCATTCAACTACCAACAATTTAAAGAAGACATACCCCATGTTGTAAGAGCTATGGATAATGTTATTGATAGGACTCAGTACCCGTTAGCATCTCAGCTACGTGAAGCTAAGGCTAAGCGGCGTATGGGATTGGGTATCACAGGCCTTGCCAATGTTCTTACCTTGTTAGGGGTTAAGTATGGGTCTCCTGAGGCTGTTAGATTTACACGTAAGATATCTAAGACCCTCATGTGTTCCACCTATGAAGCCTCTGCCTTGTTAGCTAAAGAAAAGGGGGTGTTCCCTGAGTATAAACCTGAGTACAACTTAAGTAAATTCATTCAACGTCTACCATTAGACATACAGGAGTTAATACAAAAGCATGGTATCCGAAATAGTCACCTCACCTCTATCGCCCCTACTGGTACTATTAGTTTCACTGCTGATAACATTAGTAGCGGGGTGGAGCCTGTATTCAGCAACCAACTGGATCGAACTGTGCAAACAGAACAAGGACCTATTATCGTTCCGCTCAAGGATTATGTATACAATACGTATGGCCTTAGGAATGTAGAGGCAGACGATCTAACTACACATGACCACTTAGACATGCAGATTGCAGTACAACCTTTTGTTGACTCAGCTGTATCTAAGACGATCAACGTAGCTGAGGATGTATCCTTTGATGAGTTTAAAGATGTATACATGAAGGCATGGAAGGGTAAGCTTAAAGGCTGTACAACATTCAGAGCCGCTGGTAAAAGATATGGGATACTGAATAAGGTTGAGCCATTAGAAGAACCAATAGAGGGAGCCGCTTGCTTCATTGATCCAACAACAGGTAACAAGGAGTGTGGTTAATATGAGTAAATTAATATTGGTTATGGTTATGGGTGTAGTATTATCAGGGTGTGGCATCACACCTACTTATGATAAGGGTACTTTAGTATGGGTGGGGTGTCACAGGGTAGAGCAAAACCCTTCACCTGAGGGGAGTAGAGCTACTCTACTACTGTACAATTTAGACAAAGGAGATAAGATGTATTTACAACAGATAGATCACAATGGAAATGCTAATGTAACTGTAGGGGAGCCATGTAAATGAAGAGAGTCTTTGCTTTAATAATACTTGTATGGGCTTTCATATCCTTAGCAACACTAGGGGCTTGGGCTGGAACAGTACAGACTGATCTTGACTGTCTAGCAGAAGCTGTATACTATGAAGGGAGATCAGAGCCTTTCATTGGACAACTAGCCATAGCCAACGTAGCCTTAACTAGGACTACTAAGTCTGTATGTGCAACGGTACATGATAGATGCCAGTTCAGCTACTGGTGTGATGGGAAGAATGAGGTTATGCTGGACCTAGAAGCTAAGAAGACTTCATATCAAGTCGCTAGACTAGCTATGGATGGTGCCTTAGTAGGTGAGACAGAAGGGGCAACACATTATCATGCAGACTATGTGAAACCGCAATGGTCTAATAAGTTATTCTATCTTGGCAGGATAGGTAGACATTTATTTTATATAGAGGAATAAGAATTATGACTGTTAAAAATATCGAACCTATAAAGTCTGACATGGTAAACAACCCTAAACACTATAACCACTCAGGTATAGAATGTATCGACGCTATCGAAGCATCTATGCCTACTGTAGAGTTTCAAGGATACTTAAAAGGTAATGCACTTAAGTATCAATGGCGCTATAGGTACAAGTCTAACCCTATCGAAGACTTAAAGAAAGCTCAGTGGTATACAGCTAAGCTTATTAAATCATTGGAGGATCAATCAAATGACTAATAGAGTATCAGGAGACTGCGTAATTTGTGAAGACCCTGATGTTGTATGCCCTCAACATGAGATGACCACGGCAGTCTATAGTGATCCTAACAGCGTATTCCAAGCCCTGTCAGAAAACTCAAAAGATTATCTGGTTATTGACCAACTTCAGAAGACCCTCTTTACAGCCTATCATTCTATGGGTGAAGGGTCTTTGTTCTGGGAAGAAGAGGATAGTGAGTTAATAGATGCCTGCCATACCTTAATAGAATATTATGGGATGTCGGGGATTGACTTTAATAAAAAGCCTTGAATACCTATTAGGTATATAGTATAACTTAAGTAACTTGGGGGACTAGGTATCCTACTTAGTCCCCTATTTTTATACGCGCATGAGGGAGGCATATACATGAGTAACCCAGTAACGATTTATGTAGGGTATGACCAACGTGAGGATACACCCTATAGAATATTAGAAGAGTCTATACGTAGGCACTCTTCTAAGGCTGTAAATATTATACCTATTAAACAGGAAGCCTTAAGAACTATTGGTTTATATAGTAGAGACTACACTACTTCTATTATTGGTAATTCTATACAGAAGATTGATACGAATGATAAGAAGCCATTCTCGACAGACTTCTCATTCACTAGATTTTTAGTACCACACTTAAACTTATTCTCTGGATGGGCATTATTTATCGACTGTGATATGTTCTTCCGGTCAGATGTGATGGAACTGTTTGATACCTATAACGATCCTGAAGTAGCTCTATATACTGTCGAGCATAACTATAAGCCTACACAATCTATTAAGATGGACAACCAACAACAGGGTCAGTACAATATGAAGAACTGGTCTTCAGTTATGTTGTGGAATTGTAGTCATCCTATACATAGAAACCTGACAGTTTCTGATGTGAATACTAAGTCCGGTAGATGGCTACATCAATTCCAATGGATGTTGGATAACATGGATACCTTAGGAGATATGGATGAATCATGGAACTGGTTGGACAATCATAGCTCTGAATCTATAGAGGCTAAGAATGTACACTTCACTACAGGAGGGCCATACTTTGATACATGGATAGGCTCAAGAGATGCAGATAAACGATATGCCGCTGAATGGCTAATAGAACTGGAGAAGTTTAACAATGAATAATAATGTACAATTTGTGACTAGCATGAACGAGTCAGGCTTTAATAAGTATGGGCGTAAAATGCTTGACAGTGTGATCAGTAACTGGCAACCAACTATTTTACTTACCGTTTACTACCATGACTTTGATCTACCTAAAGTTTGGGGAACACCCATGCCAAGTAACATAGTCCTACGAAACCTAAACGAATGTGGGGACATGTTAGCCTACCGAGATACCATGGCTAGGTTTGATGGGACTATGGGAGGCCAGACAGAATATAACTGGCGTATGGATGCGATCAAGTGGTGCCATAAGGTCTACGCTATGACTGACCTAGCCTTTGAAATGGCTGATCATTCTGTAGATGCTGGTTGGCTTTGTTGGTTAGATGCTGACACCATTACCGACAAACGTTTCACTATGAAAGATATCAAAAAGATTATTAATAAGAATGCTGAGTTTGTACATCTGGGAAGAACAGATACGGATTACTCAGAGACATCGTTCATGGCCTTCAACTTATCTACTACCCCTCCATTAGAAATGTTGGGTGACCTACGTGGTTGCTATGATATTGGTGAGGTCATTACATATCGTGAGTGGCATGACGGGTTCATCATTGAGCGCCTACTAAATATTTATACTGCCCACGGTATGAAGGTTCAAAACTTAACTCCTAAGTGTAAGGGTCTTACAGCCTTTCTACAGTCCCCCCTATCACAGTATATGACACACTTTAAAGGCAACCTAAAAGGTAAGGAAGTAAAAGCTAAAAAAGGTACACCTAAGCTCTATGATGATAAGACATCACCGGATGTTACAGGCCCTAAAAGGTACCGTCAGTTGGCTGATATAATCCAACACTACAAAGCTTCACAAGTAGTTGAAGTAGGCACATGGAATGGTGGTAGAGCTATTGAGATGGCCTTGGCAGGCTTTGAACACTCAGACCTATTTGTCTACCACGGATACGATCTATTTGAAGAAGCAACAAATGAGTCTGATGATGTTGAGATGAATAGTAAGGCACACAATTCATTGAAGGCTGTCAACAATCGACTACTAGAGTTCCAATCTAAAATGAAGGAACGTGATAAGGACTTCCAGTTCTTCTTAACTAAAGGAGATACTAACGAAACCCTTAAAGGTTTTGATACTAAGGACATAGACATGGTGTACATTGATGGTGGTCATTCATTTGATACATGTCTATCGGACTATAATAATCTAAAGGATGTATCTATTATTGTCTTCGATGATTATTTTACTGAGGACAAGGAAGGATTGATAGCCCCAGAGGAACATCAAGGGACTAATCAAGTGATCAACAATCACATAGCTGATGACTGGCGTACTATAGTATTACCCAGTAACGACAAAGTATTAGGGGGAGGCCTTACACACTTAGCTATTACAATCCATAAGGACATGGCTGATCTTCCTAAAGACCTACGTAGGGTTCCTATTGTTGTAACTCCAAAAGACTGTGTACCTCAAGACTTTATTATTGATAATATTAATGCTAACTCTAAATTAATTAAGGACTCTAATTGGGTTAAGAAGTGTGGTATCCATAATGATACAGCCATCCTAATATCTGGTGGCCCCTCAGTAGATTGGGACATTGTCAAAGCTACTATTAAGATGAACCCTAATAGTTTAGTTGTTTCAGTTAAACATAGCTATCCAACATGTTTAGCTAATGGTATCTATCCAGACTATTGTGTAATTCTTGATCCAAGACCAATCACTGGTACATCTACCCATGGTATAGTTAGATCAGAACTATTTAAGGAAGTCAAGGATGATACAGTATTCTTAGTAGCTTCAATGACTGACCCAAGTGTCACTCAATACCTATTAGATCAGGGTGCAACCATCAAAGGATGGCACGCCTACTCAGATGCAGTAAGGGATATGCAGAACACCGACAATGTTACGCTTAAGGAGTCAATAGATATCCCAGAAGGTGTAGTCCTAGTGACTGGTGGAACCTGTGCAGCAATGCGATCTTTTGGAATGTTCCATGTACTGGGCTTTAGACACTTCCATATGTTTGGATTTGATTGTTCAATGGAAGAGTCTCCAACTGAAGAGGAGTTATCCAAGATAGAAGAGGATACAGGACGTTCTAAGTATTTAAAAGTTGACGCACATGATGAAGAGTTCTACACTACAGGTGAGCTACTGGCTATGGCTCAAGACATGGAGCGTCTATGGGAACGTGATGATATAGATGCATCAGTTACCTTCCATGGTAAGAATACCTTGGGAGCCTCAGTATTTAACAACTCAAAGAAAGCTAATGAGCTTCGGTATCAGGAGGTACTTTAATATGACTAAACAACATATCTTTTATTGGAATGTAACAGCGGAGGACTTTAAGTGATGTTAGGATTAGTCACGGCTTTAGCCACACCCCTACTTAAGGGCATATTTGGAACCATTGATAAGGCAGTGGTAGATAAGGATATGGCTATCAAGTTAAAGAATGATTTACAACAACAGACTATGGATATCTTAAGCACTGAAGTTAAAGCATCTTCTTCAATCATTAGAGCTGAGATTAAGTCTGATAGTTACCTAGCCAAGAACTGGCGACCTATAACTATGCTGACATTTGTGGTAATCATTGCCAACAACTACATTATCTACCCATACCTACAGCTATTCTTCAACTCAGGAGCTATGCTGGACATCCCCCCTGACATGTGGGGCCTATTAAAGATTGGCCTTGGTGGGTATGTGGTTGGCAGGTCTGTAGAGAAGGGCGTTCAAGTATATAAAGGAGATAAGTAATCTATGTTGACTCAACAGATGGAATTGTTCTGCCAGAATTATGCTACATCAAACAACGCTACATCAGCTGCTAAGGCTGCAGGGTATAAGGATGCCCATGCCGCTAATCAGGGACATAGGTTACTTAAACGTGATGATGTTCAGGAAAGGATTAAAGACTTCCAAGGTATTATTACTACAGACATTGATGTTGTAGCTGAGCTTGAAAGACAATACGAAACATCAAGGCTGGCAGGACATGGTAATGTGTCTCTGAAGGCCTTAGAATTGTTAGGTAAAGCTAGGGGGAACAAGGCAGAAGCAGAGACTAAAGACCCTGTAGTATTAGAGTTAGAGATAGTTAGGTGTATTCAGGTACTGGGGCTTGATAAGATTATGGAGTTGATAGTGATAGCCTTCCCAGAAGTATCAAATGAAGAGGACATTGAAGAAGATGTTGTAGAAGATAATGATGAAGATATTGAAGAAGAGATTGAAGATTATGAATTTGGATGAGCTAGAAAAAAATACCTATAGTGACTAACCAATAACTAATATGTATCATATATATTACATACTAAGGCTATATGTTTTATATATGATATATTAGTATATCCATACTTACTTTTTCTTATGAACTTTTTGTATTTCAAAAGATGCTTTCTTAATAGCACCTGCATGAGGTTTGTACTCACCCTTCATTAGTTTGAATCCTTTTCCAGACTTCATCCAATGAAACCCTTTAGGGGCAGACACAGTTTTATTTACCATACTATACCTTCTTTCTTTTTGCTGGTTGACTTCTAAACTTAGCTGTTTTCTTAGCTATACTCTTTGGCTGCTTCACGAACTGTTTGCCTGCAGCAGTCCCTAGGCGCTTTGCTTTTGTGGTCGCTGCATACTCCTTTGCTGTCAAAGACTTTATTGCCTTCTTTGGTAGGTATCTCTCCCCAGTTTTGCTTGAGGGTTTCCCTGATTTTGTTTGCCATTTTTCTTTACTCCATGTTGATAACTTATTATTAGGTTGCTTTTTACCTGTGTAACCACCACCACTATCTTTGTAATACTTAGTGGCTAGTTGCATAGCCCTAGCGGAATGCTTACCACCCATCTTAGCCTTAGCTCTCGCCTTAGCTCTCTCCCATTTAGCTGGGTCTTTCTTAGTTGCTACGCCAGCCATCTAATAGGACCAAATGGTTGGTCTTAAAGAAGGATCATCAAGGGTATCCAAATGTAGAAATCTATCCTGACCTTTTTGAGACACACCAATCCCTGTAAAGCCCAACTCAAGGGCCAACTTAAGTAGTTTAAAAGCTTCTTTTCGGTTTATACTAATATCTACAGCCTGACCTTTAACATGAGCAGAGCCTTTAGACCCTTTAATTTTTTCATTATACTCTTCAGACCTATAGGCTGATGTTATTATCATTGGTTTGTCATATATCCTTCGTAGGCTGACAAGCTTAGTCATGAATCTATTGTTCATCTTACACTCACCAGAACCTTTACATTTAAGTTCATCATGTGAGAAGAATGGATACTCATGGTCACACATATTATTTACTCTTTCATATTGTTATGTTTAAGTTTACCACTTAGATTTATTAGCCCAATAAGCAGCAGATAGTCTACCTTTATCAATGTTTAACTTATGCCTAGCTTTAAAAGATTTTCGTCTAGCTTTTTCTTTGGCTGTCTTAGGGTTTGCACCTGCTCCACTAACTCCTTGTTGACCAAATCTAATAGTCTTTATCTTGTCACCAACTTTAGCTACGACAACATGACTTTTAGTTTTATGATTAGGGGTCTTCTTTGGTTTATTATAACCACTGACACCCACTCTTGTTAGTCTTGAATCTTTAACCATAGCTTAATCCTCTTCATCAGTTGGTGGCATAACAGTAGACCCATCAAGTTCTTTTGATATACTATAAAGCTCGTCTACATCAACTACGTTACCTGAAAATCTTTTCATATATTCAATGTCTTCATCTCCTAAATAGAACGGGCTAAATACATCATTCTCTGAGCTATAAAGTAGGTTCATTTTATTACCACTCACATCCATACCTTTGTTAATTGTCAATGCTGAATTTAACTCAACATCATCCATACCTAACTCCCGATATGCATTCATCAATACATGAATGTTCTGTTGTGCCGACATCTTATCTTCCTGCGCCCTAAAGAATCTACGTTTAAGATCATTATCCTCAAGTGATAGATTAGGGTCTTTAAGTTTTTGAGTAAAGTCTTTCCCAGCGTTCATAGCTTTAGATATATGAGGTGCCATGTTATAGTTAAAACCAGCTGTTATATCATGTCTTTTATTACCGACACCAAATAAAGCTCTAGCTCCTGTCATATCTTCAGTTATAGTGGCTAGAGACTTACTACGGTATCCTTCATCACCACCAAACTTAGCCATAGATTTTTCACGTTCTTTTCTACGATCAAACCAATTAACAAACCCCGGCTTGAACGGATCAACGATTAGCTTTAAGGCTGCACCAACAGTATCGGCAGTTCCTACAGCATCAGCCAATGACTCACCTTCTATTAATTTACCCATTGCCTTTGTCAACATTGATGGTCCAGTAAATGTTTCTATCTGATTAGATATAAGGGCATTAGTAGCCCTCTCAACATCTGGTGGTGTATCCCCTAATGCGGCCTGATGCAACTCTTTAGACATAGTCTTTAAATAGTCATACGGGTCTAAGCTGTTCAACGTTATCATATCGACACCCATATGCCCATTACCATCCTTGTTAATCCCACTGGTGTATATACGATTACCGTAGGCTTGGTAAGGGGGTAGTGTCTGATTAAGGGCCTCCTCCTCCTCTGGGGTTATGTCATGTGAATTACGTGAGTAGTTATGGGCCATGGCAGGTATAGTTCCAACAGCGGTCATACCTGCTAAACGCTTAGCAGCTGCTTTTTGAAGTGTTGGAATACCTGATGCAGCATCTGAAGCTGTATAGGATAACATCTTACCTGTTGTTCTGATCATCTCAGCTGGAAAAGATATGAAGTCTCCAACAGGTAAAGCTCTAGCACCCTGTACTAACCGACCAGCCATAGGATAGTTTGGCATCATATCCCTAGTTCTCTGTGCAGCCATCTCCTCAATTTCTTTTATTGGCTTTTTAGGGTAGGCCTTCTTTAAATAGTCTTTAGTCTTTTCCCAATGAATTAGTTTGAAGACATCATCCTCAGCCTGATATATTCCCATAACTTTAGTATTAGGTTTTTTAATACTAGCGTCTATAGCTCTGCCCATGATAGACTTTTCCATAAACTTTAAAGGATCACCACCACCCTGTTCCATGTTCTTCTTAATCATGCTGACTGTTACGCCAGAGTCGGTAATCCCCAACTCAGAAGCTCTGCCTAAATACTTACCCATGTCTTCATCAGTTTTACCAGCCAACTTATGCATAGTAACTGATAAAGCTTTACCGGCACCTTTACCAAGCGGTACCATACCGTTAGCCAATAGTATTGCTGACTGACCTAATGTGTTGGCTACGTGGGTTGCAGGGTTGTATACGGTTTTCATAGATTGGGATAGGGACTTTGCCCGTAACCATGCTCTTCCCAGTACAGCTAAGGCACCAACATTTTTAGTTCCTTTTGGAGAATCAAAGACACCATCAAGTCCATCACGCATGAACTTACCATATGACTTATCAACATAGAGGCCATCCAATGGGTTTCTTACGTTACCCTTGTCCATGTTTCCTTTACCAAAGATAGCACCAAGTCTATCATTCATAGCCTCTGCAGCTGGTCTAAAGTTATCATCATCAACTCCCCTATCTGCAGCCCTCTTTAAAGCACCAGTACTTAGTAGGTGATCTTTCATATCAGCTAGGAAGTCGTACTCTGCTTTAACCTTTGATAGTTTCTCAAACGTTTTACTATAGTTACTGTATGGGTTTTTAACTTCACCGTAAAACTCTCTAAGTTCTTTAGGCATGTTCTTCTGTTTCTTCTTAAGTACATTTGAAGACCCACCAAGTTTACTTGATAGAGCTTCAAAGGCTCCACCAGAATCAATACCTTTTTCTTCTACCAAGTCCATCAAGAACCTATCTACTTGTTCGTCTGTCGGAACACCTTTTGACCCAGTCAACTCACGCCTAGCCCATGTTCTAGCATTTGTCATTACCTGATCTGACCCAGCTTTATTCTTAATACGTTTCTTTAGGTTGTTTCTGAATGTAGGATTATCAAAAGCTTCAAATGATCTATTAAGATATAGACCCATGTTGGAATCAATGGTTGCTTTTAACTCGCCCCTAGCAATCTTCTTAGATGTGAACTTGGATAGCTTATCAATAGACTTCCTCATCTTATTAACTATACGGGCAGCATCAGGGGCTTGATCACGTAAAGCTCTAATAGCCTGTGCTTCCCCATTCAATGCACTATTGACTACGTTGTCTAGGAAATCAGGGGTAAGTTTAACACCACTGACCTTAAGAGCTTTCTGTAGATCGTTATTAAGTCCCTGTGATATAGACAAAGCTTTGTCGGCTGCATTGTCCCTCTGGATTACAGCCTGTAAGACTTCATCGTCTGTGCCTCTACGTGAGCTAAAGTTACGAGTCAGTAAGTCTGCAACTTTACTTTTCTTTTTGTACTTCTTAGGTCCTTTTTTAAATACTTTCTTAGCCACTACCCCTGCCGCTCCAGCACCTAATCCTATAGGAATACCCCATGCAACATCCATAGGTAGCCCACCAGCATAGTCTCCCAAGGTAGGGTCAGACGTTGTAGACGCTCCTTTTTCTATTAGTCCTTCACCTATACCGGCAGCTGCACCCCAACCAGCCGCTTTAGTTTTCCATCCACTTTTAGCTACAAAGTTTCTCATCATAGGAGAAATGTACTGGGCACCACGCATAACACCATTGGCTACCTTTATACCTGCACCTATAGGTATTAAATAGGACATTAGTTCTCCAGCACCTTGTTCAATACTATCTACTTCTCCATGATAAGGATCAAAGATTTGATCAAACTCTTCTTTAAATGTATCTGGTATATACTCACCGACAGCATCAGCCGCCGACTCTACAGCGTCAGATACCGCCTCCGGTAATATAGCGTCCCCAAGATTTAATGCTGCCCTACCTAGATCCCCAACGGCTCTACCGGCAAGTCTATCAGCCATACCAAAACCACCGTCACCTTCGGCTCCTCTGAAGTCTGTTTCTCCTGAATCTAAAGCTGTATTATATTCTTCATAGGTACTGTTAAATTCATCAACGTCTTCTCCCCTATCACGGATGATAGCGTCAACTTCATCAGCGGTACTTATATCCCCTGATTCTAATTTATCTTCTAACACTTTCCGAGTGTCATGGAAGGATTGTGACCTGAGTGATAGAGCCATTTAGTTTCCTATTTACTTCTAGTTATTTATCAAGTTAGTTTGACGGTGTTTTTTGTTTTGATTTAGCTGCCTGAAGACTCTTTAACTTATTACCGACAAATGCTGGATTAGCTTGTGAGGTTTTCTTTCCTTTATTATTCGGGTCTCTACTACCAGCACCAGACGAATTAGCATCTATACCAGCTTCAACCATCCTTCTACGTATTTCCTTTTTAATGGCTGTTCTAATACCGGTAGCTCTGGCATACGCAAGGTTACCACTATTTAAATCCTCCATCACTGATAAAACAATAGCAGAAGCTTTATCACGCAACTTAGGATTTTTCTGTAAGTAAGCTCCACCAATATTGACAACCATAGAATCTAATTCACCTTCCTTAGGTACATTTGCTTCATCAAACCCACCAGCTGCAGCTATATCTGCTTGAAGTTCTGCAAGTTTTAACTTATAATCCCTGTCAGCTTCAAACTGGGCAGACTCAAGTTTAGCCTGCATACCTAGATCACTCATTTCAGCTGAAGCTTGCCTAGCAGCAAAGTCTCTCTCGCCTTTATTAATATCCTGTAGTCCTTCAATGCTGTCAGCTCCTGCCGAACCAACTGCACTTAGGATGCCTTCACCTGAATCTCCAGCCTTCATAACATTTGTACCGAACTTGGCTAACTCTAACCACTTATCACGTTTAATGTCTTTCTCATTCTGCATTGCAAGTTGTTGTCGCTTAGCTGTATTGTCAGCCAATGCTTTATTTAATGCAGCTAAGGCTGGTCTTGGATCAGTGCCTGTAGCTTCAGCTTCCTTTACTATTTTTACTTTAGCAGCTTTTATATTTTCAGCACCGGTGCCATACTGTGAATCTCCCCTTGCTATAGGGCCAATGTCACTTGTCTGTCCACCAGTTTGAAGACCTACAGTCCCACCATTTGCCAGACCTACTAAGCCTCCTTCTTTCTTAAAAGCATTAAATAGTCCAGCACCTGTAGCGGCGGCTCCCATCAACTGTGTCCCTAAAGATGCAGCCGGTTTCTGTGTAACTGATGTAGACCCTGTATCTGGAGCCATGTAGTAGCCACGAACCAGTCCTGAGTAGTCCTGTAAGGCCCTGTCAGGGGCAGTCCTTTCATCTAGGAACTTCTGATACTCTAAGTCAAGACTACGCTGTCCCTGCGCCTGTCCTTGCTCACCTATCTTAGCTAGTTGTCCCTGTTCTGTCACTGCCTGATTGTAAGCCTGTGATCCCATACTCTGAAGCTGCGAGGCTAGACCAGCATCTCTGGCCTTCTGCCCTTGAAATGCAGCTAAGCCACTCTCATATGCAGCCTGTGTTCCCCTAGTCTGGATATCTGCCTGTAGCTGATTCTCATTACGGGCCTGTTCAGCTTCACGAATGGCTTGCCTTGATCCACCAAACCCACCGGACTTGACAGCTGCATCAGCGATCTGTTGAGCCTGTACATCCCCGACTCTCTCAGCTTCCCTTTTTTCAATGTCAACAACAGACTGCATATAGGGGGACATATACTGGTTAGCTGTATCAGCATCAAATTCCTGTGAAGCACGATCAGCCAATGTTTGAGCCTTACTAAAATAAGGGAGGGCACTTGATAGGCCAGCATCACTGGATAGTCCTTGATTTACAAGACCTGTCAGACCTTGTCTGGCCTGTAGCATTTCCGGTGTAAACTCTGCCAGTCTAGGTCCTACATATGGTTGAAACCCTTCAGCTTCACGATCCTGCATACGTGTCTGGCCTCTGGAGAGGATGTCACTGATGTATGGCTTCAACTCTTCTGGGAAGGTCTGGGCCTGTTGAGTTGTCTGTACTGTTCTTTTTGGTTCACTGCTTCCGCCAAATGACATTCTATATCTCCTTTAGGTCTTTCATTAAAATAGTTCCTGCATAATAGTAGTTGAAATCCACTAGGGCTTTTTCCCAGCCCTTTCTACCATACAACTCAATCCTTTTACAATCATACGAATCGGCTATCATATCTACTATAACTTCCATAGCTTCATAGTCTAGCCCATCCGTTGTGCCTAAGTGGATGATCCTCAATGCTTTATACGTTGGGTAGATAATTACCTGAGTAGTGAATGCAATGTCGATACCTTCTTTAGAGTATCCAATGAACAGACTTAAGTAGTCTTTGGATAACATGTCAAGTATATCATCAAGGTTCATCTGTCCCTGCGAATGTTTCAATGACTTGTCAATCAACTTCGACGCTTCAGGCCATACAAGAGCTAAGTCTTTTAAAGCTACCTTATTATAATCTAATTCCATTAGAGTAGTTTACTAAGTTCTTCAGCGCCATCCAACTGTTTAGGTTGTTTAGTTGTACCAAATCCAGACTTTCTCAAGTCTTTAATAAACTTATCCATCTGATCAGCCCCAGCATCAGAGCTACCATTACCCAATAGGGACATGCTATGTGCATCAATTACATATTCATCTTTACTTAGGAGAGCCTTGTCTGGACCACCCTGACCATCATCCTTAATATCAAAGGCTACGTCATCGGACATACCATCACCACCATCAGGTCCTTTAACCATGCCAGAGAATGTACCGCCTTCATTCATATTATAAAGGTCTGATAAACCTCCACCTGTGTTAGCCTGTACCATCTTAAAGTGTGAAGGACCACCACGCTCTGCATAGGTTCTCATAGCTCCCGGTGTATAGATATAGTCTGGATTTGATACTTGCTTCAAACGGAGTACTTCTTCAGGTGTAGCTGCAGTATTATCTGCTTGGTCACGTTGCTGTATATATCTTCTCTGTCTTTTAGGTTCTGTGGAACCTCCTGAGTCTCCAAAGGCTGACTCATTCTGTTCAGGTGTAAAAGCCGTACCACCAAAAAGGGCAGGGCCTCCTGACTCACGACTAGGTGTACCGGGGTTAGCTCCACCAGCAACTGCTTTATCATATGCATCATTGATGATACTCTCTCGACTAGGTTTAGATGTAGTTATAGCATCAAAAGCAGACTTAGGAGCTTCTGTGACTGTCTTACTTAGCTCTGCAGAGGACCAATCACGTAACGACTCATCCTCTGGTGTATCGGGATCATCTTTAGGCCTACCTGCTTTGTTAATCCCTCCAACTGCTAAGCCAGCCAATGGGTTTATACTACCTAGACCTGCGACTACTGAGCTTCCTGTTGACCCACCACCTAGTTTATTACCTACACCAGCACCTAACATAGCCCCTAAAGGGCCACCTACCATTAAGCCTAACAAGCCTCCAGCAAATGAAGTAAGTCCAGACCAGACTCCTGAGTCATCCGCTGTACCGCCACCCTGTTCTATACTCTTACCGAAGTTGGTTGTTGAACCTCTGTTTGAACCATTGGTAGGACTGAAATCAAATATTCCACCATGCCCACCGAAGTTAGATGTGATACCTCCAAAAGTATTACCATCATCAACTGAAGCCCCAATAGCAGGAGCCTGTGTAGCTGCAGTATTAGCTGCTTGGGAAGATAAAGCTTGTTGTGCTGCAGCTGCTTGACCATAGTTTCCATCATCACCAAATCCCCCACCAAAGCTATCTGAAGAAGGACCTGAGTTATCTGAAGATGTACCAGAACCTTCACCAGCCCCCCAATACTCAGGTAAACCAGTAGAAGGATTAGTAGTACCTGCCCCGCCCATAGCTTCCAACATCTTAGCTTCCATAGGGTTAATATGGGCAAGTTTAGTATCCCCTTTACGGCCCTTCATAGCCATCAGCTTAGCTAGGCCGCTGAGTGGTGCCTTAGAGTTGATCATATTAGCCATCTTATTTATTACCCTTCATCTGTTGCTTCATACCCTGATTATAATTCATAGGGTTACTCTGAGCTAATGTATTGTCAGCATATGTATTAGAGTTGACCTGACCTAAATTAAAGTTTAGGGCCTGTTGAGGTTTTCCTGTAGGCTCAAGTACCATTCCAGAGTTTAAGTTCTCTATGTAGGTACTGTTGACTATCATATCAAAGTAGGCTTGCTTAGTATCTATATCCATTAACTTAAATCCACCCATGCTGTACCGTTAAACCCTTTAAATTTTGCAGATACTGTAAAGTATGCTATAGCTCCAGCCTTAGGACTGCCAATGTCTGTAACTGTCACGGCTGTATAGACCCTCTCTGCCACCTTCTGATTATATATAGCATCTCTTGTGTCCAGTTCCAATGATAATTGTGAAGCATAGGTTTGTAATAGCCTATACATATCCCTCAGGTCTTCATCTGTATAGTCTTTATACTGTGGTAGCTCTGGATATATAGCCATTAGTTCTTACCATCCTTCTGTGCCCCAGCCCTTACTGCTCCCCACTTCCAACCAATACCTGTGGCGGCTGACGAGACCCTAACTCTGGCTTGTCTGCCTCTGGCCCTCATATCAATCTTCTGAGTATTGGCAGTAATACTATAGGGGCCTTTAGTAGTCAGTGGACCATTAGGGTATTTCTTAGTAGATAAGGTAAACTGTAGTGTTCCATCATTGATCGTAAAGTCAGGTATGATTTTATCCATAAACATAATATCTAAACCATCTTCCAAGTCTAGGTCAGCCGATTCTACAAAGGACGGTATAGCTAGGTTGTCCCCAGTATAGGTATTATCAGGCTCATTGTCATAGAGGTAACCATCAGAGCCTGTAGTTATAGTGTTATCATAGACTGTACGATCTTTAAAGGTAGTCCATTTAGATGTACCATAAACCCATGTGTTCTCTTCAGGATTATATATAGCGTAGGAGTCACACTCAGTACCTGCAGACGATGGGAATAGCCAGATGACTTCCTTAAACTCAGAGTTTACACCGGCATATACTTTGTCTCCTTGAGCTGTGTTAAAGCTATCAAATAAGTGTCTCCTAATAGTAGCCCTTAGGTTTTTAACTTGACCATCAAACATGTAGAAGTTATTTTGGGACATCCACATAGGGGTTCCATCATAGTCTACGGCTGCATGTGCCCCAATAGCACCACAGTTTGTACCTAATTGTCTAAAGGAAAAGACATCATTACCACCCACAAAGGTCATTCCATAGAGGGATTGATCAGTCAGGATGTTAATCTGGTTCCTTGATCGAACAGCTGTGACAATCTCTGTACCATTGATAAGGTCTACTTCACCTGACGTACTGGAAACTGATGGTGTCCAGTTATTATAGTCCTCAGTATCTGACCATCTAACCCTTAAGGGTGAGTAGGCACTGGCAAAACCTGTACATCCAAAGGATATTAGGTGTCTATCATTGGGACTTACCAAGATATGGTTGTTCTCGGCTGGAGAATTAGGAATTATAATGGCCCTTTCAGGTGTTACTGAAGCATTAATATCTAAGTAGAATATCTTTGACCCTCTACGGCAGGCTACAACGTCTTCACCCCAGTTATCCATACTCCATTGGGTCAATGCAAAGGTAATATCGGATGATGATGCTTCTTGATTCCATGCTCTTGTACCTGTAGCTGATGTACCAGCTTGAAATACTCCAGCTCCAAAACCAAGCCCCGGTGTAGCCACTGAAATACCAGTCTCCAATAGGAAATGGGCTGTACCTGTACCGCCAACAGAAGTCTCTGTAGCCCCTGCAGTTACAGGGCTTGATACTGTAAATATGTTAGCATTGACTACTGATAATACACCATATATTGTAACATCACTTGAAAGATTAATTAAACCCCCACCTATAGCAGCAGTGGATGTGAAGTATACATAGTCACCAACGGACCTGTTATGTCCAGCCGCAGATACAGTTATCTTTGTAGAGCCTGAGGCTGTGGATAATGCAGAGGTTAGGACAGCTGTGGATACAACAGGAGTTATATCATACTGGATATCCTTATGTAGGAAGTACCATAGATGTTCCGTAGCCCAGCTTATATACTTCTGTGTATCATTACCGGACCAAGTTAATAAATCTCTGGCAGTACCTATATACTGGGTATTATGTTTCTTAGCGTAACCACGAATATTCTCAGGCTTACCTTCCCTGAATCTAACGTGATCACCGTCAAACCATTTACCTTCTTCAGCATAACGGGTAGACTCCCTATGGAACCCCGGCTTAAAGTTAAGTTTGAAGAATGTTGAGTCTGTTGATGACATTTAAGCCCCTATCTTTTAAGGTCATTTACTATAAAACCATCAATAGCTGTGGATGTTCTGACACTGTAGACCAGAATATCTGTACTATTGATTGAGGTTGTTAAGGTTGGGGCAGTCCCTGAAGCAAACTTCCAATTAGTGTTGTAGGCTAGAGTACGTGATCCTGTACCATCTTGATATAAATATATATGACCTGTCTGTCCTTCTCTAGCATTAGTTGGGGCCGCTAAAGTTCTATTACCGCCAAGTCTGACATGAAACTGTGTACCTGTCCCCAAGTCTAAGGCTATAGAGGCTGCATCTGTCAGTGAAACCTTTGGTGAGAACACTGGTGCCCCCGTAATAGCCATAACTGAGGTGAATACCTTAGCACCTGTCACTGTTTGAGCCGCTGAAGTAGTCACATACCTAACATCAGCCAAACTTACAGGGACTAACTCGTTAATGGACGTACCAATGTTAAGGGCAGAAGCTGTACCAAGTCCAAAACCTGTAGCATTCAATGAGTGGACAGACACTGAGTCACAGATAACCATCTGAATAGCACTTGAAGCTATATTGGCACCTGTTCCAGCTGCAGTTTTTATAGTAATAGATGTACCGGCTGAGACTGTGGCGTTATTAAAGACTACATATCCCTTTTTAGCTGCAGGAATAATTAGATCAACCGATTCTGTTAAGGTTCCAACAACTTCAATGAAGGCTGATCTAGACTGATCAGCTGATCCATTGTTACTGGTCAGGGTAACATCAACGCTGGAAACTGTAATGGTGGTGTAGGCTGTCAGGGCCTCGTCAACAAGGTCTGTGACAGCATTAATCTTAGTCCCCCATGAGTTTGGGTTCTCTCCATCTCCTTGTTTTTCAAACCTTAAGTTTGTAGTATATGTAGATGCCATCTTTTAAATTCCTTGTTGGGCCAGACCTATAATATAGAAGTTCTGATTACTTAATTGACCTGTGATTGGGTGATTTAGTTTTATCTTTAAAACTTGTGAATCGTTACCTTTATAATCTTTATAATCCATGATTACCTGAGTGATATAAGCCTTAAATACTTGATTAAGAAAAATACACTCTCCAGTTTCCCGTGACTTATAGATTTCTTTCTTAACTGTATCTAAAGATTTAAGGTCAGCCATCACCCATTTCATTATAGCATCTTCTTTAAGGCACACAATACTGACATTAATCTTATCTCCAGCTTCAAAAGCCCCTACAGGGCTGGCAAGTATTAACGCTATACATATATATTTAAGGAGTCTCAACTTTCAAAGTCCTCTAACTCAGGCCAATCATTGGCTACACCTAAAACTAGCTCACCATCAACTTCAGTATTGTCTGTCATAGCTGTTAATTCCTCAAAAGTAGTGGCGGCTAATATTAATAATTCTAGGGCATTTCCTTTAGCTCTTACAGCTGCACGAAAGTTTTTGATGGGTGTACCAGCGGCTGTACCTCCTTCAGCTTCACGGATAATATACCAATCAGACCCTGAAAGTGTCCCAGCTACTTGTACTTTAACACGGGACATCATATTATCTTTGGTTATCTGAACCGCATCATCCTTAATCGTTGATGATTTAGTTTGGACTACAACATCTGTATCAGAATTATAGACTAGTCCCGATGTTATATTATTATGTGTTTGACTATTACTATGACTACCTACTTCTTCAACCCTATAGACTCCTATAGCTTTCAACTCTTCTTTAGACCATAGATTAAAGATATTCTTAGGGTATTGTACCCCGTTAATAGTCTGAGCCTGTTGCTTGATAGCATTGACTGATCCATTAGTTACTATTGCCCACATGTTTTTTATCCTAACCCTAACTTATTAGCTAATCCAGTTGTTAATGCACCGACTATACCGCCAGTACCACCTATTGCAGCGATACCAATCAACATACGTTGTTTAAACTTCTTTAGCTCTCCAATAGAAGAGCCATGAGACTTAATGTCTTTTTCCATTTCAGCTATCTTTATATCATCCTTAGTAATGTTTGTCTGTATAACAACAGTTAGATCAGCCACCATTTTTTTAATGTCCCCTACCTGATCAAATAGGGCTGCACGTTGGTTCTTGGATGCCGTAGCTTCTGCTTTAAGTTCACCGATAGCTGCGCTTACTTGATCTATACTCATGTTACTTTGCCCTACCTATTAACTTATTGCATATCGAATTATGACAACCCCAGAACCGCCAGCACCACCAGTGTGGGACGCATAACTACCGCTATGTGCTAAAGAGCCACCACCACCGCCAGTATTTGCTGTGCCAGCATTTCCATCAGATGCCCCCGCTCCTGCTCCGCCGCCACCTGAACCCGCACTTCCAGAAGTACCGTTAAGAACACCACCACCGCCACCGCCACCTCTTATAACGGAAGAACCAGTTATTGTAGATGCAACACCCGCTCCACCATTACCGCCCGATTGGTTAGACCCTTGCTGGCCCACTGCTCCCGCTCCGCCACCGCCACCGCCAGCATAATTTGGATCAACAGCATATCCATCTCCACCGTTATTACCCTGACTACTTGTTCCTGCTCCGGGATTTTTAGTAATGCCATCACCTGTAGCACCACCACCTGAACCGCCAGTAGATAAACTTCCAGAACCTGCTACCGCAGAGCCACCTCCACCACCACCTAAAGAAGTAATGCTGGAGAACACTGAGTTTGATCCGTTTGCTGCGTCTGAGTTATGCGCTCCACCAGCACCACCAGCGCCAATAGTAACAGTATAAGTAGTTCCAGCAGTTAGATTTAAAGCAGTTTCTGAACTACCACCACCTCCACTGGTTTCACTATTCCAACTAGAACGATAACCTCCTGCGCCACCACCACCTCCACGATAGCCACCACCTCCACCGCCACCCGCAATAACGAGGTAATCTGCTACCATATCTTCGTGAGGCGTAAAGGTTCCACTGGAGTTGAATGTATGTACCCAGAAATCACCAACTCGTTTTATAGTTCCACCATTGGCTTGATCGTATGGTGGGACTGCACCAGCCCTACCTTGGTTGATCGCACCGTCCGTCATAGGCTGTATGCCGAAGGCCCAATACAAATGGTCTGCACCCGCTGTGCCGTTAAAATTATTGTTACCAGCATCGCGCATTTTCATGCC
>Ga0208134_1000058_pt1 | contig 56713 bp, 58 predicted proteins | sample VirMetDEL_Mar_31_FD_184515 | JGI IMG/M metagenome (GOLD analysis project Ga0208134, IMG submission 184515) | Aqueous microbial communities from the Delaware River and Bay under freshwater to marine salinity gradient to study organic matter... | ecosystem: Environmental > Aquatic > Marine >...
TTGAATCCGATTTTTGGCTGGAATGTATTCTCACCAACCGCACGAACCATTTGCAGAGGAACATACGGGCAATAGAACAGACCTGCGTCAAATGCGCTAGACCCTTTGTAGCCGATTGTCGCATACTGATTTCCAGAAGCACTGGAGAAGTATGGGTCAACATAGACTTTCATCCGTCCGTTAAGAACACCAGCAAATGTGTTGCCTGTGTCATCAACGTTAAGATTGCTGCTAAGAGCAGGTGTGTAATCAAGAACACCAGCCATTTGCAGTGCAGAAGCAACGTCAGAACCGCAGATCAGGATGTTACCTTTGCCGCGACGAGTTGATTTAGCAATCTGGTTAGCTTCACGCTCCAACTGGAACACGAGACCTTTGAACCGCTCAACGCTCCAACGACCGTTTGCATCGACATCAAGGTCGAAAGTACCGGTGGATGTTACGTTATCCTGGGCGCCCGCTGTAGCTGTGTAGTTGATTGTACGTACAACTTCACGGTTGATTTCAGCAAGAATTTCAGCAGACAGAATGTTGCTGAGTTCTGTTTCGGCGTCGAGTCCGTGGATGGCTTTCAAGTCTTGAGCCAGTTCCATGGTGTACTCAGCTTTGAGTGCCCGGCTAACTGCTGTAACAGCAACCTTCTCAATCGAGAAAGCCATTTCCGAGAAATTGTTACCAGCGGCATCACCGAGTGCTTCAGCAGTAGACGTTGACATACCAGGTGTTACTGTGTATCCAGAACCAGAAGCACGAGCCGTAGGATCGGCACCTGCCTGAACTGTACCAGCACCGGCTGCTTGGTCACGACCAGGGTTAATGTTAGCAAGACCACTAGCGTTGTTGGAAGAAGCAGCGAAGTCTGTCCGTGCTTCGTTGTAAAGTGCCTCGTCGCCACCTTGCTCTTTATACTGAGGACGCATCGCGAAGATAAGACCAGTCGGTCCTGTCATCGGCTGAACGCCAGCAACATCATAAGCAATAAGGTTAGGCATGGAACGGCGAACGAGCGAAATCAGAACCGGATCGAAGATATCGACGTTACCGTCGCCTGCGACCGAGCTGGAAGCGCCCATTGCGTTAGTTGGTGCAGCTTCGCCCAGTAGTGTCGGCTCCTGGTATCCACCAGTTCCTCCAGCACCTTCACGAGCGGCACGCTCTTGGTTTTCGAGAAGAGTTGCTGTGACAGCACGACGATGAGAATCCTTGATGTCTTCAAGTTCAGGATGCTCAAGTACTGGCTGCCACTTCTTCTGTAAGTCTTCAGATAGAAACATTTGATTTTCTCCTTAAGGTATTAATCAGCCTTCATTGAATATTTATAATAAACTTATTTTTTAGCAGACCGCGAAATGGCAGACATATAGTTAGCCATGGCTCCTGTTGGACCCTGCTTTTCTTCTTCAATTGCAACAGGGTCATGCTCATCATCGACAATAACTGTTTCAACAGTTTCTTCGTCAATATCGAAATACTGTGCTTTAAGCATTGAAATCTTCTGAGCGAAATCTTCGCCAGAAACAAATTCGATACCTTCAGCAAGACCACGAAGTTTCTCAACTTGTGTGTCAGTAAGTCCGTTTGTTGATTCAGCAAAATGAGTTTCTTTTTCGAAATCTTTTACTTTACCAATGAGTTCGACATTTTTGTCGGTTTCTTCGTTGAGTTTGCTTTCAAGTTCTTCTACTTTCGTGAAGAGTTCTTCAACAACGTCAACTTTTTCTTCCGGAACATCTACATAATGCTCGGTAAAAAGGTCTTTCAAACCGCGCATGAAGTCTTCGACCATATCAGCCCGAACACCTTTTTCGATGGCAAGTTTGTTTTCCTCAACCCACTCTTGAACAACGTAGTCAAGATAGGAATCAACTTTCTCGGTAAGTTCCTCAACGATTGCCAAATTTGTGACTTCAACGTCAGCTTCAGCTTCAACCGCAAACTTTTCGATTTCTTCGTTAATCTTAGCAACAACCGCCGCTTCGAAGATTGTAGCAACACGCTCTTGGAACTCTTCGTCTAACTCAGAGCCGTTTAGAATTGCTGCAACATCATCAGAAACATCGATATCGGAAGAACTGATTTGAGCAAGAGGTTTTTCTTCGAGAACTTCTTCTTCAACTTCGGCTTCTTCAGACATGCCATTCATTTTCTTATATGTGGCCTGCAAGTCTGCTTTTTTCATTTTAGACATGGAACCCATCATTGCATTAATCATACCAGCTTTTGTGCTTGGCATTTTCTGCATTGGCTCGCCCTTGCCTTTTGGTTTTTCGTCAGTCTTCTTTGTAGAAGGCTCCGGTACTTCAGATGGATCGCCCATGCTTGCCTTGAACTCTAAAAGATCCTCATCTTCAGTCTCAAGAACTTCAGCGTCCATTGTCTCTAATACTTGTTCTTCGGACATCTGTTATCTCCTTATTGAATCAATATGTCTTCAATTTACATTATTATTTATAAATCATCATCTTTTAGAGTTGTTTCAAGAACTTCTCAAATGCTTTTACTTGCGCTTCTTGAAGTTCCGACTTTGAAACTTTTCGAATCTCTTTCTGCGTTTCCTCAATATATTGCGAAACCCAGTTACCATTTACGTCTTGAATCCAGTCTACACCTTCCATAACACCTTCAACGAAAGCATTAGGAGCAGAAGGATCCGCAACAATATCAGCAGCGGTAGCTAACTGAAAATCTGATTGAACCATGTTCACGCCTTCTTTCGAAGGTTTAAGTGTACCCATACCACGAGAAGATACACCAAGTTTAGCGCCTTCGTCCATAAGATTTTTAACAATCTTACCCATCGGTGTTTCAGTCATGATTTTTGCACGACCCATAACATTGTTACCATCTTGCTTGAGTTCTTTAATCATATGCGACACCCGCTCAAGGTTAATTGTTGGGCCTTGAGGATGACCAAGTTCACCATAAGCACGATTTGGCTCAACATATTCTTTATTATAACGAGCGACTTCTTTCATGAGTGTTTCCATAGGATACATACGACCATTACGGTTCTTGATGTTACCTTGCATGAATACGCCTTCGATGAAGTAGTCTTTACCACCGCTTTCTTTTGCTTCAGTGACAAACTGAATATCTTGTTCGTGAACTTCGGTAATCAGTTTCATCTTACTCTCCTGAAGACTTATGCATTTTGAGAATGAGTTGTCCAGCGCCACCAGCAAGAGTGAAACTTACGTTTGCTGCGCCAACGCCAGACTGTTCCAATCTCATTTGGCTTGCTGCAAAATCGAGAAATCCACTTGTACCGTGAGTAACCCAAACTGTATTTGCGCCAACGCCATTGCCACGTTTAACTGTCCAAGTAGCACCAGAAGCACATGACCAAGCAAGTTCAGCAATATTCATCGCAGAAATAGTTTCGCCCGCTGTGTTTGCTTTTGAATCGGCAGGAGCATTACCACTGGTTGAAATAAATCCTGAAGCATCAGAACGGACTACAAGAATACCAGCGCCCCGTGAGCCTTTATTTTGATTTACTGTAATTGTCTGTGCCATGTTCTATCCCTTACGCCGCAATCTTTGCGAACTTAACCATACTCATAAACGATTTCTTATCTTTCATGAGTTCGTCTTGCATTTTCTTTTTATTAGAAGAATTTAATCCCTGCATCGCCTTACTAAGAGCAGCGGCATCATCTTTACTTAGCATCACAGATTCGCCAGACTTGAGTTTTACGTTACCTGCTTTAACTGCTTCATCAAGTTCAACTTCTTCAGAAACTTTAGAAGAACCTTGCATTACTGGTTTGATGTCACCTTGTGATTTATCAGATGCACGAGCAGAAGACTGGCCGAAACCACCCATTTTCATAAATTGAGAATAGGTCATTGGAAGTTCTTCGCCCTTCTTTTCATTACCTTCATGATCTTCGCCCGCATCGCTTTTAGGTCCTTTGCGATCTCCGGTATGTTGATCGGGACTTGCTACGGGATGATCTTTTTTATCGACTGTATGCATATTTGCAAAGTCTTCTTCACCTTTTGACCGAGGCTTGTATCCCTTTACTTCTTCTTCATCATCTTTTTTTTCTTTTGAATCGACCGCAGGTGACCCAACAGATTCAAAGAGTTGTTTAAATTTCTTCATCAGACACTTCCTCTGGCTGTGGATCGTCCATTTCGATTTCTGGTTCAGCTTCAACCTCTACCTCTGGTTCATCAAAGATAGATTGAGCGGCACCAATGCGTTGAACATTAATAGCATCCATCGCTCTGTCCATTAAAGAAGCACTAACTGCTGCTTTAAATTCACTTGACTCACCATTCCGTAAAGCAATTATCGCATCTCTAATCTGATCTGTCACAACGACCTCCGTTTTTATCTATATTATTTATAATATTAAAACTCTACAACGCTGCTATTCTGGATTGAAAATCAGCAAAATCACTTGCAGCAGCAGCAATTTCTTTTAACGAATCAACTGTAATAGATGTTGATAAATCAGTCACAACTTGACCCTGTACTTGTAAATCTTTAACTTGAGAACTTGACGTTATAGCGCCACCACTAAATCCAGTTACAACATAATCTTCCGAATCTAATGTAGATACCTGTCGAGTCACAGCATCACCATTAACGTAATCAACCATTACCGTATCATTATAATTTAATGTGTTAAATGTTTTTTTCGATGGAGTGGCTGAAAATGCCTCTGGTGATGTGAAACTAACATCGCCGTTTGCTGCAACTGTAGCAATGGCACCATTTGCAATTTCATTACTGAAACTCAAACCACCAACAGTAACAGTAGATGCCTCAATTGAAACTGTGTTGTTCGCAGCATCAGCAAAACGAACATCACCTGCTGGTGTTGTTTGAATTTTTGTATTGTCAATGAAGATTGTGTCGCCACTCAGATACAATGATCTCCAAGACATTGTTGAAGAACCAAGATCGTATGTAACGTTTGCAGATGGTAATACATGACCATCAATACTTTGTAGATTTTTTGTCTGGTCGGTTGCGAAACTAAGTTGACCAGAGCCATCAGTTACAAGAACTTGATTCGCAGAACCATCAGACGTAGGGAATGTTATTGCACCATTGGCAATAGTAAACGATCCGCTCCCAACAGATAATGAGTGCGGATTTGATCCAATTTCAAATACAGAAGTTCCATTCGATGAATAGAGACGCCCATCTTTAATGTTGAGCGCCATTTCGCCCGTAGCAACATCACTTGTCGTAGGCAATTTGCCTGCAATGCTACTACGCTTTAGCTTAATCGTAGAAGCCATAATTTAGGATCCCCTATGTAGGAACTGCTTTGAAGCTCTTATGTAAGAACCAAAACAGCTTATATTACGTCATATATTTATATTACGTTTCTTTTCTTATTTAGCTATATGAACCACCATCAACCGTTTCAGTACCAGAGGCACCTGCCATAACAGCAAATCGATTATTTGTGTTTGCCAAGTTTTGTTGAGCAGTTTCTGCGGTAGCAGCAATATACGCATTCGTGTTTGCTTGATAGTCTTGTAAAGTTGAAAAATCAACAACACTGTTTGCCCAAGAAACAACATTAGTTACAACCGTGCTATCTTCAGAAAGAGTACCAACAGAAGCGGTTGTTTGATAAACAGTACCAGCAGGTACTTGTTGATCAAGTTGAAATACGGCACTAGAGTTAGCAGTATAAAGTTTTTGGTCTTTGATGTTAATGGCAAGTTCGCCCTCAACAATTTCAGTTCCAAATGTAGGGACTTTTCCTGCCGTATTAGTGCGTTTAATCTTTAAGGTAGATGCCATTTGATCTTACTCTTCTAACTAAAAATTTAAAAAGGTGATGGGGAGGGAATAAATCCCTCCCCGATATTTCACTCTAATTAGAATGTACCACCGTCGATAACAGCTTCGATTGTTGCTGTAGCATAAGAAGCATGTGCCGTGTTAGCAGTGCCGCCCGGCTCTACAGTCAAGCCTTCGAAGAACTTAAACGTGTCATCTGTAGCATCACGGAAGTAACCAGCATATTTTGTCGTTGCCGACTCAACATACTTGCCGTAAACACCAGTGTCAACAGTATCTGCAACGTTGTTCGCAGACAATTTCATCATATTGTCTTCAACGTTAACAGTTGTCGTTCCGATGTATGTTACAGTACCTTCAACAGTCAAGTTGCCGTCAACTGTCAAAGCGCCGCTGACCGCTAGGTCGTTAGCAACAGTTGTCGTTGCATCAGCAATCGTAACTTTCGTGCTTGTAGCATTGTCATCAATACCAGTAGAAGCAAAGTTACTGATTGTACCACCGTCAACTTTGTCACCAGAAATCTGGTTGTCAGCAAGAGTCAGCGTACCAGCAGATACGTTCAACGTCTTACCAGAACCAACAGTAACGTCAGATGTTGCAATCGTTGCACCGTCAATGTTACCACCGTTTACATCAATAGCCGTAAACGCTGTTGTGCCATCGATAAGGTTAGCAAACGCTGCATCAGCATCAGCTTCGTTGGTGTTAACATCAGCTTGAACCGCAGCAATATATGCGTTTGTATTTGACAGACGAACCAACTCAGCAGCTTCGTTGGAATTAACATCGGCCTGAACAGCAGCAATATATGCGTTAGTATTCGACAAGCGAACCAACTCAGCAGCTTCGTTAGAATCTACGTCAGCTTGAACAGCAGCAATATATGCGTTTGTGTTAGATAGTTGTGCAAACACAACACTGTTGGATGTAAAGTTAGCTTGCAAGTATGTGTTCGAAACACTATCACTTGGGAAACCTGTCAGAGCAACTGTATATGTTGAACTATCACCACGTGTGAATGTCAACGTATCTGTAGAGTTGTTCCAAGAAGCACTGTCTGTTTTAACATCAGCAATGTAAGCGTTAGTATTCGACAAGCGAACCAACTCAGCAGCTTCGTTAGAATCTACGTCAGCTTGAACCGCAGCAATGTAAGTGTTAGTATTCGACAAACGAAGCAACGAATTGGCTTCAGAAGCCTTTGTCGCAATTGCACTGTTTGTGTTTGCAAGAGCGGCTTTTGCTTGAACGTCAGCAGTTGTATACGAAGAACTGTTGAGTTTCGTAGCGATATAAGCGTTAGTATTCGACAAACGAAGCAACGAATCGGCTTCAGAAGCCTTTGTCGCAATCGCCGCGTTTGTATTTGCAAGAGCAGCTTTTTCTTGAATATCGGCAGTTGTCATTCCAAGGGAAACAACGTCCGAGCCGTCAGAAGACGTAAATAGCAGTCCGTCGGCTGTGTTAACTGCAAGTTCACCGGCAGCGAGATCGCCTCCAGACGGAGTTGTTCCGCCGGTATTATTGCGTTTGATTTTTATTACTGATGCCATTTTTATTCTCTCCTTAGCATAGTCATTTTGTTAAATTCTAATCCACTTATTCTTGTTTTACCATCATCAGTGGAAAGTTTGTCAAAAGTTTCATTTCTAGTTTGTAAATTCGAATCTGTAACTAAAGTTGAAACACCATCTCTATGGAACGAGACGGCATCAATTTCATCTTTGTACGTTTTATTTATATTTTTAAGTTCTTCTACTTCCCTTACCAGGATATTATTTTTTGTTTCGAGCATCATCACTTCTTGAACTAGCTCATTTATTTTTTCTTGCTGGTGACCGATATATTCATTTATCGCTTCAATTTCTTTGCTCATCATCTACTCTTTTTTATGAAAAAGTACCACCGTCAAGTACACCAAAAGATGGTGTTCCGTTTGCCGCAACTTGAAATACTTCACCATCTGAACCTGTAGAAAATCCAATCGTAGAAGTATTTGCTCCAATCATCACTCCGTTTTCTGTAAAATTACTTAATCCTGTTCCACCATATTCTGTTCCAAGAACATTAGAAAGAATTGCTCTCGTAATTGTTGTATTACCAGTTAGTGTTGTATTATTAAAATCTGCTGCGGAACTACCAACTCCAAATGTACCGGTATATCTTGCACCAGATATGTATATACTTTTACCAGAGAAGTTTATGCCATTCGGCAAATTTGTTCCAATAAAGTTTAATACACCTGCTTGATAATCAAAGAACCATTCATCATTGTTACCAGAACCAACAGCAAACAATTGATCACCACTAGATGCACCAGAGGCATCGCTTGATGTGTGTACATAAACCTTGATTTGATATGTACTTCCAATTTCTGGGGGAATCCAATCTGTAAGACCTGTTTTCCATGTGCGGTTAGCCGCAGCCGTATCGTCTACGGTTGTTTCTGTGGGTGCGGAAGTAGGATAAACTGTTACAACACCAGAAGAAGAACCAGGCATTGTTGATGGAATCGTATCAGCTTGTTTCCAAACTTTATCTCCGCGAAGAATAAGCGGTGATGAAATCGATTCGTTTGGAGCGAGCTTACTACTATTGACATCTGTTTTGGCAACACCGTAACCAAGTTTTTTCCAGAGATAGTCAACTTTTTGTGTATCTGAAACAGCCATTAGCTTGCTACTCCTATGCTTAATGCTGAAACAGATTGACCAGAAGCAAGTGCAATTCTTACTAGAACGACATTGCCTGTTGCGCTTGACATATTAGCAGAGCCAAGTGTCATTGTATAGCCACCACTTAAAGCTGTTGATGCTAGTATTCTATCACCTGTTGTAAATGCACAACCGTTTGATCCGTTACCACCATTACTCGTATCACTTCCTGGCACACCGCTACCACCATATGTTGATGAAGCATCAATCCAACCGTTAAGACCACTTGCATCATCAATGGCAGTTCCTGGTGCAGCAATCCAAAGACCAGTGATGCTTGAACTTGTAATATTGATATCAAAGTTTGCAACACCCGTTCTACGAAAAGCAAATGTAAAGTACTGTGTACCAGTATCACCACTACGATTTGGTCCAGCAGGAAGATATCCCGTGCTGTAGTTTGTAACATCGTGCTTGATTACACCAAGACGAAGTGTGGCTTCTTTCGTTCCAGCAACTCCAGGATCAGAGGCTTCTGAATAGAGGCTATTTGTATAGAAGTTTGTGCTATTTGTATATGATGGATTGTCTGTTGTTTCACTACTAAAATCAAAGATACGAACGCCGTCATCATCATATGTACTACCGAGCGAGTCAGAAACGGCGATTGCTTGCTCAACGATACCCGATTGCGAGGCTTTATGAACTTGAATGTTTGTAGCAATATCACTTGAATAACTACTCGTGCCGTTGACATTTCTTGCCCGGGCTTTGATTCTACTTACCGTGCGAACACTTCCACTTGTAATCGGAACAGTCAAGTTACCAATAGAATAATCACTTGATGTGCCAACATTGACGATAGGAACGCCGCTGCTTAACATTGTAGAAGTACCATCAATGTCTGCATATGAATAGTCGGTATTCGTAATCGCAGAAGAACTTGTACCTTCTTGATTCGTACCGTCATCAACTTCAACGATATTACTTTGATCTGTGTAGCACTGACCAACAAGATCGGCAATCGCAACTCCACCTAATGTAAGAGTTGGAGAGCCACTATTATAGTAAGGAATACCTGAAACGTATCTAAATGTTCCTGCGGTTCCTTGCGTGACTGTAGCACTTGAAACATCTACCGTTGGAGATGAAGTTAAATCATCTTTGACAAACTCAACCGTGTTTGTATTACCAGTTGCGCTGTGTGATAGTTTCATGCTGTTCACACCAACAGCGGCAGCGGAGCCGGAAACAGCAACCTTTGCTTTGAATCCTTTATACAATCCAGGATAATAGATGCTACTTGCAAACGATACAGAACTACCGCTTGCATTAAGAAGATTGTAATCACTCTCTTCTGTGAGAATCAAACTCGTAGCAGTCGCACTATTGTCACCGCTTGTAAGTGAAATTGCACCGTTAGCGCCACCGTTTACAATAGCAGTAAGTGTACCTGAGTCAGCATTATATGTGAAAGTTGAAATCGTAGAACTGTCGATTGTGCCACTCGTTGCTGTTGTACGATTGACACTTGCACCAGCAGTATATGTTGCGCCACCCGTTAAATCAGTAAATCCACTTGCAAGTTTCGGGCTTGTTCCTGTACTGCTATCGAATGATATAGTTTTTGAACTCAATCCATTTGGCGCGGCAGGCGCGTCATCATATACTTTAAGTGATACTGTACCAGTTGCAGGAATGTCTGCGGGAAGTGCCGTACTGTGAGCGTTCAACGTCAGCGTCATCGTATCACGACCTGTTCCGCTACTTGTACCAGCACCCCACGTATGAGCAAGTCTTGTGCCAGTAGTACCACCTGCAGCCGAGTCGCTATTGATAACATCAGGCGTTGTGCCGTCACCCCAATCCATACTATATTGAACAGTAGCACCACCAATATTCGTAGTGTCGTTGTCCATATATGCAGTATTACCTTCAATCACATACAAGTTGTTGCCTGTAAGTTCAGAACCACCTGATACTGCTCGGAACATACCAAACGATACGGCAGGCGTTGCGGTAAAGATTGTGATATAATCGGTGCGAGAAAATGTTGCTTCGGAGCCTTCACCATCGCCACTCGTGTTTGAAGCAGTGATAGCAACAGTAAACGGCGAACCAGAGTTTGTTGCATAGGTATGACTTGGCGTTGAATCGGATGTTACTGAGTTTGCGCTTCCATCGCCCCAATCAATCTCAAAAGAGTTGGCTGTTCCATCAACAGTTGTTGTCAAAGTAATATTTGTACCAGCACCACCTGATGTACTATCAGCAACGAAAGTAACTGATTTCACAAATGTATTGTTACGAACATTATTGATTACTGTATTCAATATATCGATAGCATCGGTAACTTTTGTGTCAGAAGTAAATCCTGTATATGCAGCATTGGCTGTTAGACTACCATCAGTCGGAGTTGAAAGCGGCATGTCCATACCAGTATTTGCACCAGCACTCGTAAGGTCACTATACTTAGCAAGACGATGACCACCAGCAAGCGCACCATCATGAACACGAAGAGTGTCATTGGTGGTATCAACAGTGACTTCACCTTCAGCGCCCGTGAAGGTAGAATGTTGATTTGCCGAGCCTCTTCTAAGTCTTACTTCTTGTGCCATTTATAGCGTTCCATAATCGACAGTGCCTTCTGAAGAGTTTCCAATCGAACCATAATCGTCCGATAAGAAACCATAATCTTTCTGTGGGATCGCAGTCAGTATAATACTATTACTTGTTTCTACAATCTCAAGATTCCTTCCAGCCCTTATCTTTTTAAATGTTACTTCACTATTTATATTAGTTGAGATAAGAGAAGACCCAGAACTGTTGTTTGCATCAGAAATACTTGTGGTATTTCCGCTTAAAACAACAGATGCGATATACGCATTGGTATTCGATAATACTCTCTGAAACTCAGTATTTGTAGTGAATGTTGATGTAAGATATCCGTTTGATACGTCACCGTTGCCTGATCCGCCACCAGAAGCGTTAATTTGCAACTTGATTTCGGATGCGTCTGGTCTTGTGAATGTAATTGTATTGTTTGCTTGTGTAAAAGCAGCAGAACTAATACCAATGCTCTTCGCATAAGTATTTGTTGCAAATGTACCCTCTACCGTTGCAAAACGAGCATTTGTGTTAGATAGGTTGAGATTTCTTGTATTATCGACACTTGCAATATACGCATTTGTGTTAGACAAAAGAGTTTGTACATACGCATTCGATGTTTTTGTAGCAATCGTTGTAGTAAGTGTATTTGCAAAATTAGCATCATCACCGAGCGCATCAGCAATCTCAACAAGTGTATTCAGAGTGGTTGGAGCAGCATTTACAACTTTTGCAACTTCATCAAGGACAAACGCACGAGCCGCTGTATTTGTAATATATGTACTTGTAATATATCCATTTGTAACAAGTACTTGTGCTTTACCATTAACACCAATTTTCAAAGTTTCTGCTACTGGGTCTGCACTAATTGCAACACCACCCAAGAAGATTGTGTTGCCGCTAAGATGTAATTCTTTCCAGTTTCTATCAACAGTACCAAGCGAATAAGTATTTGTCGTTTCGGGAATAATATCTCGTGTAACAATAGTCGTTGTAAAAGTATTTGCCGCATCACCGAGCCATTTGCCCGATGTAGAATCCCATCTAAGATAATATCCGTCTCTCTTTGCGGAATCACGATTAACATCATCAAGAAACTCTAAACGAACTTCACCAGAACCGCCGCCTGATGACATATCCATACCACCACGGGCATATGCCATACGAGTCATCTGAGATGATATTTTTGCTACAAACTCATCATAAAGTTTCGTAAACTTCTTTTCTAAATCCGCCGATTCAAAGTCTTGCCCGTCACGGCCTTTTTCGCCCTGAGGTCCAGTCTCGCCTTGAAGACCTTGAAGACCAGTCGGACCAACAGCGCCTCTCGGACCTTCGATGCCTTGTGGACCAGCAGGACCAACAGCGCCTCGGTCACCTTTTCGCCCTTGTATACCTTGTTTACCCTGTTCGCCTTGCGGACCAGTATCACCTTGAATACCAACGAAACCACGCTCACCTTGTAATCCTACAAGACCACGTTCGCCCTGAGGACCAGCATCTCCCTGTGGACCAGCAGGTCCAATCTCACCTTGTTCACCGATAAGACCTTGTTCGCCTTGTTCACCACGGAATACACGAACGGGAACTGGCTCATCAAGACCATCGACTTCAAGCAGCCGAATGCCAGACGATTCTTCAATCTCTTGTTCTATTGATTCTTGGAGAGACGCATAGAGTTGTTCGTACAGCTTGTCTTTGGCTGCACTATTCTCTTTCTGTATTACTGCTAAAAGAGTAGCAAGAAGTTTTGCGTTCTCAACGGTCGCCTTCATTGAAGATTACTCCTCTTCGCTATCGACCATTGAACTCATAAACTTTGTCATGCTTTCAACTAGCTTTTTCTCCTCGTCAGATATTTGTGCTGGAGGAGTAAATTCTTCTACTTGCGTATTTGCTGGCTGAATCTGCTCTTCTTGTTGCTCTTCTTCAGGTTCAGCGTTTTCTTCGTTGCCTCCTTCAGCACTAATTTGTTTATCGACATCTTTGATTTCGTCTTCAGTCATATGAAGAACATTTTTGCGAACCCATTCTTCTGAGAAATATTTACCGACATATGAATCGATATCGCCAACAAGACGTAATCGTTCTGTCATAATTTCAGCATTTTTAAGTTCGGTGAAATGGTTATCTTCTGTGAAGTTATAGAAAACTTTTTGTTTTATCTCTTTCCATTCTGTGCGAGTAGTAATACCCTTGAGCGCAAGATGAATTTCAAGAAGATCATCAAAGAGGATTGTAAATCTTGAACGAAGTCTCTGTACGAACTTGCTAAACTTGAGTTCGTCTCTTGTGACTTCAGAAGCACGACCAAGATTGAATTGATTCTCTGCTTCCATACGAGTGACGGGAACATTCAATGACTTGTAAAGTTTGCGACGGAAATAATCAACATCGTCCATTTCGCCGAGACTTTGACCACCAGGCAAGGTTGTAATCTCTGTGCCACGACCACCTTCGCGCCGAGGGAGCCAGAAGTCTTCCAACATCGTCATGAACTTACGGTCATCACGGACTTCGCCAGTCGTTGCATCATAGATGAGTTTATTTTTATGCTTGACCATCATGTCACGCATATACTGTTCAGCTTTCATCTTCGGCAAGTTACCAACGTCAATGTAGAATACTCTGCGCTCTGGCGCACGAGCGAGCCGATAGATAACAACAGCATCTTCAAGCATTCTCAACTGATTGAGTGGCTTGATTGCTTTATGAAGGTGAGAATATACCATACTGTTACGATCATCAAGAAGACCAGAATGACAATATGATATTGCATCTTTTGCAATCTTTACACCTTGTGCTTGGTTAGCAGTAGTAATTCCACCGGCGTTATAAATGTAATATTCGTTCATACCTTTGTATACTGTTGTACCAGTACGCTTATCTTTTTCTTTGATAGGCTCACGTATTTTACGAATCTTACGAGGATCGATATAGCGTAAGTCTTTAATGCCTACACGCGGATTCTTTTCGTCAATAACAATATGATGATATAAACGACCATCAACGTACCACTTACGAAAAGTATCATATGCTATATTATTGAAATCAAGAAGTTTAAGAATATGCTCATACTCTTCTCGGATTTTCTTTTTAATTGATTCTGGAAATTCAACATTATCAAGAACAATCTGCACAGGAGGATCGTCTTGATCCATCACGATTGTTTCGTTAACAACATCTTGAACTGCCGATTCGCATTCAGGCTGCAAAGCCATTTGGCGATATTTTGTTACAAGTTCGCCTTCATTCTTTGCTTTACCTTCAAGATCGACATATGTTCCATAAGCACCACCTGGAGCAATCTCAATAGAACCATCGTCTTGTGTGGGCGATACGATTGAAGGTAAATTTTCTTGTTTTTCTTCCTTTTTGCGGGCAACTTCAAATCCGAAAAGTTCCATGGTATGGTATCCCTATTCATTGTTTTACTTATTTATAATAATAGAGAAAACAAAAAAGGGAGCCGAAGCTCCCTTTTTCTTTGAAAAGAAATATTTTCAATTAAGTGTTGATAGCAATACCAAACTGTGAAGCATTGTCAACTGTGAAGTAATCATATTCGAAAGTCACAGTAAATTCTTCGATTGCTTCATTACCCCAATCAAGATCAATCGGCGCAACAACAGTCGGAAACATTCCAACAAACTTATATTCACGAAGAATATTTCCTTGTTTGCCGTAATGAATGACAGAAGCCTGAGACTTATATGCTTCAGGACCAGCACCAGCAGTGCGGACGTTGCCTTGAACTGTGTTGATATTTTGATGCCATTCTTCGAGAGTGCTTCGCACAGCAAAGTCTTCATCATTGAGAATCGTTACTGTCCATGGTTCAAAAGTACGGTTACCAGCAAACTTTACTGGACGACCGAAGTAATTAACAGGAATCACGCCCATATTAGAAGCGGGAATCTGTGCAGTACGAGCCATGAAGCGAACTTTATCGTCAGCCGATGAGTTAAATGGGTTGGTAATATTGCATTCAAAGAGTGAAGGACGGGCACCCCCGAACTCCATCTGTCCTTGAAATTCTGTTACACTAAAAGCCATGTTATTCTCCTATAACCTTTTATCTATTTATATTAGAATTGACCAACAACTTCTTCAAAATCAACTCCTGTGCGAACAGCAATGAAGTTAAGTTGAATAAAGTTAATTGCGCGGGCTGGCTTAATGTAAATATCACCGATAAACTCATTTCGGTCAATGACTTCGCCAGTATTGTTTGTTTCATCACAAACGACACGGAAGTCAAAGATGCCGCGTCGACCCTGAACATCCCGAAGGAATGGCTCAACGAGGTTACGGAACTGAGACCGAGTAAATGCATCGTTGAACTCGAACAATGTAAACTTGGAAGCAGTAGAAATTGCTTTCTCAAGAACAATGAACAAGCGACGAACATTGATTCGATCAAATGCACTTGGTTTAGCAAGCATTGTCTTATCACCGAAGAGAACAGTGCCCTGACCTGGGAATGTGACAACTGGGTTAATACCAGCTTTATAGAGAAGGTCACGCTCTGCTTTTTTCGGATTGAAAGAAAGTTTAACAACGTTTTTGACGTTACCACGGTTGAAACCAGCAGGTGAATACCATGGATCACGAGTCGTATCTGTACGAACCATCAGACCAGCCGTGTCGCCGTTCATTGGAACATACCGATATACATCGTTATATTTGTCATACTGATATTTGAAAGCACCGTCCATTACAGCATAAGAACTGGATGGCAATGTATTTCTAAATGCAATAGCGTCTTCAGCTTCTTTACCAGCGTAAGAACTGTTATTAACAACATCAGCAGATTCTGGCGATAAGCAAACGATACAGTCTTTTCTTGTCTCACAAATATTGTTTATAATATGAGTAAGAACTGTAGCATTGTTACCAGCACCGAGAATTAATGAAACATCAACATCTTCAGCAGATTTGAAGTAGTCATATCCAGTAATCAACTCAGCATTAGTCGCTGTCGTACCACTATCGCCACCAGAGAGTGAATTAGTCGTCGGCTTATCATCTGAGTTCGAGAACGTCGATGTTGCCGCACTACCAGCAGATGACATGTTGTCTGTGTGAGAAGCCCACCACAACCAAGCAGAACGTTGGTTAATGACTTCTTTATAATAGTTAGCTGTTCCATCATCTGTTTTCGCATCGCTTGCGCGAGAAACAGCAGCGAACCGCTCGATAACTTGTCCACGTGTTCCTGTAATCTCACCATCTTCATCGACAAGAGCAATATGAAGTTCGTCATTTGCACCGCCAGCGCGAGTTGCATATGTAGAAGTTCCTGGAGCAACATCAAACAAGTTATGAAATTCCCACTGCCGTTTAATAGCAGCAGACTGGACTTTCGTTACGCCTGTTGTGCCGAGTTCTTCTGCCGTCGGAGCAGCCGCAAGAGTAATCGAACCATCAGCAACTGCCGATACTTTGATTCCATCGCCAAGATTAATATCAGCCGACTGGAAGAACAGAACGTCACCAACAACAACTTCGCCAGTCAGATCGATGTTCGCGCCAGTTGTAAGGTCAGAAGAAGTGTTAGCACCTTTCGTAAGAACTGTTGTAGAAGCAGGTGTAAAGACCAAGTTAGCACTCGAAAGAGTCGATTCATATGCGTTTGCACTTTGGCAAGTCGAAACTTTGAGGCTATTGCCTAAAGAACCTGGATATTTTGCTACGTAATCTCCACCGCCAGCAATACCGGAAGAGTAGTTATTCTCATAATCGTCATCGTTTTTAACATTGCGTCCAACGCCAGCCGTGGAAGCATTGTTTGCGCTATTAAGAACTCGTGAAATATACAACGAGTTGCCATACGCCAAAAAGTTTGCTGCTGTAAACCAATCTTGAAAGTTATCAGAATCTGGTTTACCAAACTGGGCTGCTAATGTGTCTTCGGAATCGACAAGCACTCTCTTATCCGCTGGACCCCAATGAAATCGCCCCGCAATGGCGCCGTCGGTTGTCGAAACAGCAGGAATGACAGTTGTAAGATCGATTTCGCTTACATTAACGCCTGGTGATACTTGAAAAGGCATTGTTCATTCTCCTCATTAATAGAATAGTTTCTATTCAGTTTTTCATTATTATTTATAAAATGATAGATTTAGTCAAGATCACCATTTATTTCCAGAGTCGCTTTCATTCCAAAAATTTGAACTACTTTGTGTATTTATTATATCGTCAATATCACTTCCATCGTCAATAAATCCAAATGGAAGAACATCGTCACTAATCATTCGATCTCTGTCTTCGAGAAGTTTTTTACGGAAATCAGTGTCGGTTAAATCTTTAAAGAAAGTTTGGTTGGTTGCCCATGCGAAAAGCACGATACACATTACAAGGTCATCATGCGAACCCGTATCCGCTTCATATGAAGTGCCTTTTTGTATGAATGTAGAGAGTTCATTAATGAGGTTATAGTCATGAAGAAGTATTTTAAAGTTCTCAATCATCGTTTTAGCGTTAGAACAACCGATTCGTTTGACTTGTTTCGTTGTTCTTACCCCACGCTGCACTTGTGACGAGAAACCACCACCAATTACCTGACCAGCACGACCTTTCATTGCAGTGAATATAATATTTTCATATTCGAGATCATGATGTAGAATATCCGCAATTTGTTGACCGTTGTCGTTGATTTCAACTAAAGTATATGCTTCATTATAAGATTTGACAACATTATAGATGACTTCTGGGTATATAAGTGGATCAATCAGATTATTCTTATAACAAGCAACAACTTCATACGGCACAGTTGAAACATTTACAATTATAAAAGCAGAAGCATCAATACCAGTTCCTCGTGCCGTATCAACTATACAGAAATATGCGGCATCTTTGACTGGTTCTTTGTAAATACTCAAGCTACCTTCGTAATGCGTTGATATCGGTGTTGTAAAAGCCAGAGAGCGAAGTATGTTTGGTGATATCAATGTGTTTGCTGAACCAAGAAACTCTGCTTCAAACTCTTGTCGAAACTGGTCTTCGCTTGTGTTCGCAATCGTTTTCTCTTTCCATTCATCATCTCGACCAGGTACGTCCCACCAGTTCACAGAGAAGTGTGCGTATTCGTTTCGCTCTTCAACACTGTTAATCCATATTTTATAGAATAAGTCAAATCCATTTGGTGTAGATGTGATGACAACTTTTGTATTAGTACCAGAGATAATTGTCGGATAAACTGATGTAAAGAAGTCATCTTGTATGTTTCTCGGTACAAATGCAAACTCATCAAGGTATAGAAAGTTGATAGAATAACCACGGATTGCGCTTGAAGCAGTAGAAGCAGCAATAATCTGGCTGCCATTTTCAAGTTCAATGTTCGTTTTATTCCAAGTTACAACACCTTGCTGTAACCATTTCGGAAGATTTTCAAACGCTCTCTGTACACGAGCCAATATCTCACGGGCGGTAGAGAGTTTGTTTGCGAGAATGGCAATCGTATAGGATTCATTAAAGAGAACATGCCAGAGAACAACAGCAGCCGATGTCGTTGTTTTACCTGCTTGACGACATGTCTTAATGACTGTGAAACGATTATTATCAATCGTCTCTGCCATTTCTTTTTGAAAAGGATACATGTCAAAGTTAACCAAACCTTTATCGAGGCTGATAATCTTCACATAGTTCCGAATAAAATATGAAACATCATTTGAGCATTTAATAACTTCTTCAACTTGTTCCTGAGTATATTCAACAGGAACATATGCTTTTTTGAGAAGTGGATTTGCAAGATAATTTTCTGACATTTTAAAATATTGTACTACCACCAGTTATATCATATATTTTTTGAAAAATAATTCCAGCCACTGTATAAAATGCGACTAAGGTAACTCCATTAGTAACCACACTTGCAACCATATTAACATCTTTCCGTAACTGTGCCGCCCGATATTCTGATTTCTTTTGGAGAAAAAGTCGCTTGTGAAGTAAATTATTAAAGTCTTTGTCTAACTTTTGAGTATTTACAAAATTAGTCATTTTTCTTGACTTTTTCTCTTGACAATATATCCAAACGGTGTATAATAGGTATGTGACCTGTTAAAACTTAATCTTTATTATCTTTAATTAGTTTCATCAATTCACTGGTATTACCAACAAACATTGCATTGGTAACGTTCTTTGGTGCAGAATCAGTATCTTCTTTGAGTTTCTTTACACTCTTATGGATGTCTAACAAACCATGATTTGCTTCCACAATTGTTTTCATCATGGTAGATAAAACTTCGTATGCTCTTGGTGATTCAGAAGTGGAAGCGATAGAGGCAAGGTCAGCGATTGATTGTTGTGCGCTATCAATAATCTCTTTAAGATTCTCTCTTGCATATTTGTAATCATCATCAACGTCATTATCTGTAGATGGTGTTTCATTCATTACAGTAACACGAGATTCTTCTATTGCCTCTGCCATTGGTTTGGTGTCAGTGGGCAAATCAAAGATTTGCTCCATGTTCTTCTCAAGATTCGTTTTCATCTGCCCTGGCCACGATATTTCTTAAAACTTGGTCTCTTGCGTTTATTCTTTGGGCGAGATTGCGGGCTGTTGCCAATGCTTGTTCTATGTTTATGAACAATTTTAAAATCAACTTTTGATACCATTTTTGCCATTATGTATTCTCTATAGTAAATGTGTCAGTGTTAATATCAGTTGTGAAACCGTAATCGGAGTTAGCACTAATAGCACTTGTCGCAACTGATAACGAAGAGTTTGCAGACGGTGACGTAAGAGGCGCGCCATTCGCGAACTGTGATGGTGTTAATGTAAGTCTCTCAATCTGTGCCGAATCAGCAGGAATATCACCAAAGAAGTTTGTAACAGACCTTTTGATAACGCCTTGATTTGACACAGGACCGTATATGTATGCTTTCATACTGAAGTTAAGATTATATATCAAAGCACGGCGAGTGTCAAAATCACCTTCATATGTATCTTCGATTGAAACATCTTGAAGAACAACAGGTGTATCAACAACAACATTCATCTCTGGAATCAAACGAATATTTGTCGTAAACTCCGGACGAAAGTATGGAAGTATCTGTTCAAGTATCTGTGCGCCGTCATCAGCGTTTGAGACAAAGATTGACAATAAAAGATTAATATCATATGGCACAGGCACATATTGTGTTTTCATTCTGTCATCATCGTCGCTCTTCAATGTAACATTTTTTAATGTAGAAGAAAGTTTTCTCGTTGGCGCATAGACCATGCTTGTGATTTCAAATCCCATACGAGGCAGTGTAATCGCTACCGCCTGTTCAAAGTTTGGGTCTTGATTGAGACGGACCAAGAAACGTTCCTTGGGTCCGTACGCAAGTGGAACTGCAATAGATTGGATACGCTCACCAGCAGTGTTCAATCTCGCAACAACAATGTCATTAAAAAGATTGCCAAAACTGATTATATACTTCCGTATTGTACCGTGATAATATTGTTGTCCAAACATTAATATCTATCCTAATAAATATCTACATGTCTATTTATAATTATTGGAATACATACGATACAGTAAAAGAAATTCTGAATGCCAGGGGCATTTATGATGAAGATATCATTGCCTTAAAAACTAAAGAAATTATAAATAAAAGTGAAGTCGACCACGAGGTTGCCGCCTCTGCCGACACTAGACAAGCCAAAGGAGACTAATATGTCCAGCACAAATATTTATATACCCTATACATATCTTATCGGATGGTCTGAACATCAGAAATACTATTATGGTGTTCGTTATGCTAAAGGTTGTGAGCCAAATGACTTATGGGTATCATACTATACATCATCGGATCATGTCAAGTTATTTCGTGAAGAATACGGAGAGCCTGATATTATTCAGGTCCGAAAAACATTTGATGATAACATCAAAGCACGAGAATGGGAGATAAAAGTACTAAAGAGAATGAATTTGCCGAAAAGAAAAGATTTCCTCAACATTGGCATTTTCAATAAAATTTATAATGGTGTACATCCTATGCTCGGGAAAAACCACAGCGAAGAAACAAAACAGAAAATGAGTAACACTCATATGGGCAAGAAGTTTTCTGTTGAAAGCAGAGAAAGGATGAGACAAGCTAATCTTGGAAAAAAAATATCAAAAGAAACACGATTAAAGATGTCCAAAAGAACTGGCAAAAAAAATCCTTTCTACGGAAAGACTCATTCAGAAAAATTGAAAAAACACTTATCTGAAATTATAGGTTATACAACTTGTATTAAGTGTAAGAAAACGATGACAAATCCATTATACTATAGGTGGCATAATCACTAAAATTAATACCGGTCCACTTCACCAAAGGGATTTCGTTCCGAGAAGTCGATTACAGAACTCGGACTAAAGATTGGGTCGTTGCTTTGGAAATAAGAGTTGTTTGCAGTCGGTTGATTATCTTCGAGTCTATATTCTTGCATTATCGAACCGCCATATTCATCAAGAAGTTTATCACCATCTTCAAGTAGCATCTCATATGCGAGGATGTCTGTGGTATAGTTATCTTCAATACTATCTATATCAGATATACCAGTATCGATTTGCTCACTACTATATTCGAATAACTCACAACGAATATCATATGTCTGAAGTCGACCAGTCTGATAGAATATTTGCTCATGCTCTACAAACTTTATTTCGAAAAGTTTTTTTACTAATGGGAAATAAATCAAGTCGCCTTCGGTTGGTCGATTTGTGGTGATAGAATATCCTTCTAATCCACCTTCTTCAAGTTGAATAGAATCGCCATCATATGCAGTTGAAAGATATTGACGAGAAGGAACGTTTGTATCTGCATCTTCTGTAAGAATATTGTATCCAACTTCTGTAGTCAGTTTTTCTGATTTTGCTTGGTCGAATCTCTTACGAGCAACAGTCAGTGTAAGTTGATCACGTATTTCAAGATTAAACCTCGATAAGAAGTCACCTTCGCCTTCGAAGCCTTCGACATTCTTAATGTACATCTCAAGATCAACCGCATCGTCAAACTTACGAAGTGTATCTTCGCCAAACAATGGATCTTCACGTACAAATACACCAGGAATATACTTGACATTATATCCGTAAATCTTGAGACATTCGATTGTCAAATCTTCAACGAGGTCTTGTTCACGACCATAGTCAAAGTTATTGAAGTATTGATTTAACATGGTACTTTTAACCTGTCATGTCATTGACGGGTAGACTATAACTCACTATCATTTCTTCTTCGAGTTTTTGGATCTCTGTTTCAGCATCATCGTAAATCTTAGCACCGTTGAACGTCAAACCACCAGGTAGTTGTACGCCTTCAAACTTCGTAAGATTACTGCCCCATTGACGTTTAATCAATGCAGTTGCATATCGAGAGAGCCAACGGTCTCCCCACACATCACCATACGTATCTGGATCTGTAATCTGATATGCATCAACAATGATATATTCTCCAGTAAGAATATCATCTGTCCAATTCATATCAATATGAAGTTTATTGACGTGACGATTATAACGAAGCGGTTTAAGACCAACAAAGATTTCTTCAAGCATACGTATGTGTGTCATTGCCATTGTATATGGAACATACGAACTTGCAGACAAATCAAAAAGGTCGTTCAAGTGTATCTGATAGCGAATGCTGAACAGATTAGAAGATTGTAACGCTTGACCGATGGGTAAGATATTATTGATTCCTATGATCGACTCTGGAATCGTGATGTAGCCATTAGCTTTATCGTTAGTCGTTACAATATGTTTATGCAAAATACGCTCAGTACCATCAAAGTGATAATCCTGGTAGTATTTCAGAGCTTCGTCAATACGGTCTTCTACCTGTTCATCGTCAACATTAATGTCGATAACGGGAGATCCGAGTCTTCGAAGGCAATAATCCTTAAATGTTTGGCGTGAGCTTGGTACAGCCATAGAAAAACTCCAGTCATTTATATCTATTTATAAACAACTGGAGTTATCTACTGGGAGGTAGGGGTATTATTATGAGAAGTAAGGTAGTTTGTAAGTCGTACCACCAAGATTAAATGTCAAGAATCCAGCAGGATTTACAAGAGCTTCATCATTCAAAGCAACATCATCTTGTGTGGTTGTAATTGTACCAGCACCAACAGTTACTGCTACGTTAGCAGAAGTCAGTTTAGAAGCAATACTTGTTGTTACTGTTGTACTAAAGTTCGCATCATCACCAAGTGCAGCGGCTAACTCATTCAATGTATTCAGAGTAGTTGGAGCAGAGTTGGCCAGATCAGCGATTTCAGTATCAACATACAACTTCGTTGCAGCATCGGAGTTTGCAGCAGGCGCACCAAGTTCAGTAATTTTATTACTATTCATATCAAGTGCATCACCAAACTCAACAGCAACACCGTCAGCGTCAGTAATCCGCTTATCGGCAGCCATTTGAAGTGTAGCAGCAATTGCAATAGGTGTAGCTGATTGAAGTGTAGTTACACCAGTCCCGCTTGTTTTAATCGTAAGAGATTGGTCTTCGTCAGTTGTAATACTAATCGTACCAGAGTCGTCTTCGATAACTTTCTTACCATTAACATATAAAGAACCCGGTCCAACAAACACATCTTTCCATTGCCGGCCTGCTGAACCAAGACTATATGTGTCGTCTGTTTCAGGAATAATATTCCTTGCTTGAACAGTAGTTGAAACACTGTTTGAAATTTTAGTAGCAATCTGCGTGTTAGTATTTGACAAGTGAGCAAATACAACACTGTTTGCGGTAAAGTTAGCTTGAAGATATGTATTGGCTACATCACCTGTCCCACTGCTTAAGACTGTACTTTCAAGGTTAGCAATCTTAACAAAACCAACGTTAATTCTACTTCTACGAGTTGAAAAGGTATCACTGGATGCAAGGTTTGCAATTTGAGTCATTTATATTATTCCTTATGCGAGTACGTCAGGTACTGTTGGCCAATCGTTTACAGTCGCAACCGCATCATCAGTATCTGTATGAAGAGCAACGAATGCTGCCATATCAGAAGCACCGTCAATAGCATCTTCAATTGCACCAGACTTTGTCCGAACTGCGGCACGATAAGTAGCAACATCAGAAGGAACAGCCGCTCCACCTTCAGCCGCACGGATTGCATACCAGTCAGAACTTGCAAGCAAAGACCCAGCCGTTGATTTAGCTTGGTTTTTTGCTTTTGTTTTCAAACCATAAACTGGAATCGTATCGCCATTTTTGTCGAGTACGTTTTCCATTTTTACTGTATAGTTACCGCCTTCTACCTTGTCAGCAGAAATAATATCCGCATCGCCATTATCATCATCAGTCCAAAGAAGCTCGCCGTCACTATTTGTAGCTTGCGTTTGTTGAACAGAATCGGCAAGAGCTTTATCAACTTGTGCCCATGTTTTTGTAACTGTACCAGCATCGTCATCAACTGCTATTGATCCTGCGCCTGTTGTATAAAAACGATTGTTGGGTTTTGCTCCAACTTCAATATACTCATAAATGCCTATTGCTTTTAGTTCTACTGAAGTCCAACGTGTAAATATATCTCTTGGATGTTGAATGCCACCAATTGTGATTCCTTTTGGATTTTTGTAAACTGCTGTTACAGTTCCAGATTCTACGAGTGCCCACATTTTATAATGTCTCCTAATTTTGGGATACCATAATATAGTATTTCACTATTTGTTTTTATTTATAAAAGTTTATCGTGCCGTAGCTGGCGTTGTTCCTGCGAATGGACTTCCAATAATTTGATAAACTATAGTATTAGTATTTTCATTAACACCAGCATTAGTAGTGCGTAGTTTTATACCATTAGATACCATATCAAATAAATTTGTAGCTTGTTCAGTTGCGGTTAAATTAAAAGCTAATGTTGATGCATCACCGTTATAAAGAAAACGGGTATCTGTTACTAAATACCAGTCATCTCCAGTTGCTGATCCATTTGCGTTTTTAAGCACAACAGATTTTGGACTTATAGATGCTTCTACAAAAGGACCATCAGCACCACCATTTCCAACAAAAGCTCCAACTTTACTAAATGAATTTACCGAATGAACAGAAAAACACCACATTGCATCAGACGAACCATTAGTTGAATCAGCAGAGCCTACGGAATTAACATCTGCGGTAGGAGCAGTGTCATTAAATTTAGTCGAGTCATCATTAGTTAATGTTGTAGGTGCGCTATCAAAATTGCCGTAATGATCTTTAGGAGTAGAAGGATTAAAAGCATGATATACAGTTTGACCATCAGCACTAACTGTATTGTACCATCTAATCCATTCAGGAGCTTGACTTAATCCATGTCCAAATGTACCATTAGCACCTGTTCCAGTGTAGGTACACACTGACCAACCTGCTGTTGCATTAGCACTGATTATTAAACTATTAGAACCACCCGTAATTGAACCTTCACTATTGCTTGTATCACGACTTGATTGTGCATTTAAACGGTACATCTGAACCAGATAGTTATCATTTGCAAGTGTTGAACCAAGTGTTCCAGTAGTGCCGCTTACAGATAATACATTAGCGTCAGTTGTTTGAGATGTTGTAGCGTTCCACGAGAAGTATTTATTTAGACCCCTGATACTATCAATCACAAACCATTTTTCATCTGCTAATCTTTTAATTGAAAATAAAGTGTCATAGGTTCCACTTGTCCCATTATACGTTGACCACGGAATCGTAAAGTTTGTACTGCTACCATCATGGTCAACAATAACTTCTTTAAAGTGGTCATCAGGGTCTTCGATGGCGGGTGCGGATGCTGAAACTAAATTAGTTGTATTCCAAGCATTGAAACCAGTCGGTGGTGTGTATGCAAATGAGGTTGCTCCAAAATTAAAGGTTTCACTTGTTGTGTTAATACATCCATACCAGGGAGCAAGGCTTTCTCCAATTGCGGCTGTCCAAGTCCCAACCGGATTTGTTCCGTTTGCTGGATCGCCTGAATTATACCAAGTTCCGTTAATGCCAACCCACATTTTCATGGTATCTACATCTATGGCCATCATGACCACATCGTTAAGTCCAAAAAGGGTAACTGAGGCGTCCGTTGCCCCATCAGCTATTCTAAACCCCGCACCGCCGGAATCTACGCCGCGATAATATGTGGTAGCAACGTCAGTTTCCTCCTCGACATAATCGTTACCCGACACATCTAGCATCCAACCGGCTAACGCATATGTACCTGCCGTGGGAGTCCATTCGTAGTACCACTTGCCACTTGAAACAAAAAGACTACCACGCCCATGGTTCCATGAACCAGAAGAAGGATTTGTTACAGTAAGATTCCCGGCACTCGTCGTGATTGCGGAAGATTTATCAATTGGCGACATTACGCAATGATTGTTAGTCGGGCTGTCGCTGGACTGCGTTACGGAATTGGTATTTGTAAAGTCGTTGCTGTTACCGCTTGCATCATCGCTAAGGTCGCTGCCCGATGCGGCCATGTTTAGGTAAAAACCGTTATTTCCAAAAGTTAGCCCACTAACATCTATTGGACGCCATACACCGTTGGTGTCAGTCTCTCCAAAGGATGTTGGGCCTAGACTCTGTCCATCGCAATATACAACTTCAGCCATATATCCATCAAAAGTATGTGTAGTTGAGTTGCTCCAACTCCCAATTCTCCATCCTGTTGACGTAAACACATTAGCATTCTGGCTCGGATAACTAGACGCACTAAAGTCCGTAATTTGAGAGCCGTTTAGGTAATGGCGTATTCGATTAGTATCAGTTCCTTGAGAAGTATCTACGCGAACCACAAGGTGATACCATGCGTGTGGATCGCGAAAAACTTGAGTCGTTGTGACTTCGGTTCCGTTACCGACTACAAGCGTATTGCTTGACGTAAGGTAGGCTTGTATCTGAACTGATGGGCCGCTGCCATGAGTAAACAGTCTTAAATTTGAACCGCCCAGGTTACCTCTTTTAAACCACACGCTGAGAGTGCCAACATCGGCATTACTTGGCGTACCAAATCCGCTGTCAGCGGCAAAGTATTCTGCATCAGCTTTGTTAAAAACAGCACTGTTATCTACAGCATAGCCGCCAGCACGAGTTTTACGAATTGTTGGCGTATATAGATTACCTGGAACGGTCATTCATTTTTCTCCATATCACTCGAAAGTGTATTATGACAAGTTTTGTAGTGCGTCAACAACGATATTATTCGCTGAAGAAACATAATAAGATAAAACGTCTGTTCCACTCGCAGTAATCGTCGGCGCAGTACCGCCTGCAAAGTCAAAGTCACTACCAAACGACACTGTGTAAGAACCACCATTCACAATTTCCATCGCGCCAGATTGACCAGCAACTTGGTTTGTTGGGTTGTTAATTGTAATGCTACCAGCAAGTGTCATTTTAAAATGGTTAGACGCTGCAAAGTCTTGACGGAATGTAGTATTCGCAATCAAAGAACCGTGATCGGTTACTGTACCACGTTGAGCAACACTAAATGCTTGAACAACGTCAGTCTTTGCTGTGTCTGCATCGTATGCTTGTATATTAACACCAAGCTCTGCGCCTGTACCAAGGGCACGAGCAGTAACAGCGTTGTCAGCCATCGCATGGGCACTGACAACACCAGCCGCAATGTTCGTGTTAGCAGCAACACTACTCAACTTACCTGCAATTGCACTGTTTGTGTTTGCAAGAGCGGCTTGTGATTGAATAGAGGCTGTACTTGTTTGAGTTGCGATATATGAATTTGTGTTAGCAAGAAAGTCAACATCAGCACCACCGATTGATGCGGCTGGAACAGTAACTGTGCTTGTGGCAACTAACGTTGCACCAGTTACAGTATTTGCATTGACTGTATTTGCAGTTGGATTGATCTCAAAAAGATTCGTAAACCCCTGGTTTGAACGAACTCTCCAAGTATCAAATGTATCTGATAATGCTACGTTAGCGACTTGACCCATTTTTAACTACCTTTTTTGTAAAGAAAGAAACTGAGAAATCAATTTCTTCATTTCTACGAGTTCTTGTTTCATGTTATTTATATCATTAGATATTTGTGAATGTTGTTTCTTCATACTATTTATTTCAGAAAAAACCACCTCATTATTTTTTTTCTTTCTCTTATAAGCAATCAATGCCTTATCATCTATAGATAGCACGGCACCAGAAATTTCATCTTTTTGATAACTTTCAACATTTTTTATTTTTGTTAATTGCATTTATTTATAGCCTTAGATTTGTAGTGCGATTGCTCTAAAGTCTTTAAGTCGTGGAACACGAGATGGTGTTGTAGAAAGAAGAACAACTTTGATTTTGAAAAACTTAAATCCTGTATATGCCACGCCGTCGCTTGTATATTGGACTTCGCCACTAGGACCAGTAAGACTTGCGGTTGGAATACTATATTCAAACTCTTTGATATCTTCTTCGTTTTCAGAATCAGAAATAACAGTGGTTGAAGTGATTTGAGAGAGTTCAAGCCATGTCTTGTCTTCGATTGTATCTCCATCTTCACCATTCAATATCTTAACATATACTTTTATATTTGCTGTGGACGGCTTATAAGCGCCGACGAATACTTTTAAGTCTTCGGCATCTTGGCCTTCAGCAAGGGTTACAGTCCGTTGAACGTATCTTGCGATTGCGTTACCGTTATCTGTCGAATCTTCGTCTGTGCTATCATTATTGATGAGATTTTCAACAGTGAATAATGCAGCACGGTCATTATCGATTGCAGGTGAATGGCGAACGTTTGAACCGTTTGTAAGAACGTATCTAAACTCAGCAGATTTTGCACTTGAAATGTTTGCAATCTCATTTGATCGACTAAGAATAAATCGCCGCGCATCATATGATGTATCTTCGTTAATATTAACATTACGGAATGCAGTATCAAGAGCAGAAGAAGTAAGTGCAAGTTTACCTGTTGCTGATACTGTTGTGTCAGAAAGATCAAGAATACTTGCAAAGTTTCTAAATGTATCAACTGGTAGATTATCAACAGTATTAATACGAGCATCAAGACCATTAATCTGACCACGAATATATGTATTTGCAGTAAACGATCCGCTCGGCGCCGAGAGATGAACAACCGTGTTTGATTGGCGAGAAGGATCGAAGAAGTATACTTTACCGGTCGGTGTAGTTAGACCGTTAATCGTAGCAGTATTTGCACCAGCAACGCCCGCTTTATACAGTGTAATCGTTTCTGTGTTTGCAAACTTAGTGGCGGTCGTAACTTCTTTAACTCGAACAGTCGAGCCAGAAACATCAGTAATTGTGCCGTTTGCAGTAGAAGTTCCACCAACAATCGTATCACCTACAGCAATACCGCCAGGTGCCGAAGAAAGTGTCAATGTCGTTTCACCATGAACTTCTTCGCCAACACGATTGAAGATGACCGAAGAATCAAGAGAATCAATCGTGAAATATTCTTTATCAGTATTCTTGAGGACTGCGGTACCAGTTTGATTAGTGCCAAAGTTAGCAAAGTACATATCAAACTTCAAGTCCTCGTCTTGCAGAGGAGTCCAGTTTCTATCATTTGCAGAAGAGAACAATACACCAATAGCTGGTTGTTTTGTTACTCGGTTGCCAGATATTAAGTCAGTACGACCGACGCGAGATGTCCATACCGTGTAGTTTGGATTGTTATCCACAGGCTTAACAATAATCGCATAATCGATTGAGTTCAGTAAGTATACTGGAGTCTCAAAGATGATCGGAGTTGGTGCATCGCCCGTTGTACTTGTATTAACATCAGCAGAAGGAACAATAATCCGACTGAATGGAACAACTTTATTTGTAACAAATGCGGTCGATGGGTCACACTCACGGAGTTCAATAAGAAGACCTTTTGTTGCATCTTTTGCTTGCAAGTATAGATTTAGTTTTGATAAGAACATTCCTGGAGAATTAGAGCCGTCAGTAGAACCAAGACCATCTCTAACATTGAATGTTTGTGCAAGTGGGTCGCCGTCGCCCCAATCATCCAAGCCGGCCGGCGGCTCTATTGTCTGAACTGTTGTTCTTGATTGGTTAACACTTCTTGTGAGGGTTTCGATTTCACGAGTTGCAACAATCGTGCCTTGCTGTGTAACACTTAATCCACCAGCACTATATGTGGCATCAGCGAATGTAGCAACTGCTCCAAAACCAGTACTGTTTGTCGGGCTATCAGAGAGAACAAACTTGAGAGAACCTACTGGAAACTTGAGAGAATCTTCGTTTGGTATTCTGAATAATCCACGAAGAATACCAGTAGAGTCCGTAATGAGCGCACTACCTTCAGAAGCAGTATTCGCAAACGATGTGTTTGCTGGAGAACAGAAAGAGTTAACATCTTCATTATCGAAGAATGCATAAACGCGAGTTTCTGGCTTCATACCTTCGGCTGTAAATTCTACGACACGAGAACGCATGAATGGAATAATGTTTACGTCTTTAAGTGAGTCGCCAAGGTCTGTTTCAATAACACTACCAGCATTGACAACTAACTGTTGACCTGTACGAGTTTCATTCGTAATGATTTGGTTACCACGTTGAGTCGCACCACCTGACCAACCGCCCCACTGAATACCAGTAAAGTTAGCAACTTCAGCAAGTGCTTCGGCTATTCCACCAAAATCAATCGTCACTGTCGGTATTGTTGTTACATCTTGCCAGTAATCGGTTTCTGGTGTAAGAGCAATCGAACCATGATGAGTGAAGAACTCACCAGCAGCGTTTCTTGTATCTGTTGCAAATGGATTGCTGATTGTCTCATCGTGCGTCCAAGGCAGCATAATCAACTTACCAGCATCTGGTGTCGTTACAGAAGCAATCGTCGCTGATGTTGTTGACGAGCCACCAACTGCGGATGCGCCGGCACTAAATGTACCAGAAATATTCGAAAGATATAGTTTCGTACCAATCTGTTGGTCGAGTGTACCAGAAGCAGCACCAGCAGTGATTGTTTCGCCGTTCGAATATGTACCTGTTCCGACTACAAGTGTCGCATCTTTTGACGTTGCTGTAATATTCGTGGAGTTAGCACTGTTGAAAGATACTTGAACATCGTCAACTTTAAATGATGGGCGCAATTCTTTATTTAATTTGTCAATCGAAGCAGCATAACCATCATCATAGATATCGGAAGATGTAAAGTCAACAAATTCATCGACAATAATACCATTCTTAAATCGATCAACACCAGAAGCATCTGCGAGGAAAAGTTCTTTTGTATCTGCTTCAAGCAATGAAAGCGAAGTGTAATATTCAAGATTGTCAATACGCTGTTCAAGACCGTTAATGTCTTTCATCGTATACCGACGAATACGAATCGGGTCTAGCTTAATCGCAAGGTCAGCACGACCGCCTGGAGCAGTTGCTGTGCTAATACGTCTTGCATTATCTTGCGGCAATGACGGGAACGGCTCAACATTAACAATCGCAATCGTCATACCATCTGCTGGCGCGGGCGGTGTTTTTGGGCTGAGATTTGGAACACCTTTGATAACACGAGTAGAACCATCAGAGCTTAATACAATTCTATCTTTACGTGGGAGATAGTATTCAAAGTCTGTTGACAGGCTTTCATTTGGCGCCATAAATCGTAGACCACCACTTGGCTCAACGATTGTTGTTGAAGTCGCTGGGTTACGAGAAATATTCGTAAGTGTTGTAACGTTGTTTGCCGTATCGATAATACGAGGGCGAATATCAATGTGATTACGTAAATCATAACGATCACCGGTTGTCGGCGATGTATAGACAGGAATCTCACCAGTTGTGATTGCCGTTGTGTTTGCTGTATTTGCATCATCAATAGGATAAGAATCAACAGAAAGATATCCAACACCTTGTGAAGTATCGTGCGCGAAGAAGTCAAGTTTTACAAGATATACATCACCAGCAGTCGGCGTATGAGCAGCGCCATTCTTCAACTTGAGTTTGGAGTGATTATACAAGTTGTCACGCATGCCCGTATCAAGTTCAAAACTACTTGTTACAACAGAACCTTCAGAAGCAGTTGTAAAGAATACATTGCCTGTTTTGACGCGAACTTCTTTGAGAGCAAATCCATCAGATGCTCCAAGATTCCATGGCCCAGCAGTTGTTCCAGAATCACTTACATTGAGTTCAACAAGACGGTCAGTTTGAAGATTTTTCGCAATCTGTTGACCATCGACTTTTTTGAGTTCACAGATTACTTCAGCAGCAATCGTGCTTGCTACCGTTTCTTGTATGTCAATCGACACACTTGTTGTTGAGTTGACTGTAACAGAACGGTTAGCAGCATCGCCACCAACACCGTTGAGACTAATCACTTGACCAGCAACAAAGTTCTTAAAGAGTGATGCGCCAGTAATGGCAGCACCTTCACCGTTACCGTGTACGCTTACTTGCGTTGCGCCATCAACAGAAGAAACAACATATGTGTTTGCTTCACCTTGTAACTTGAGAATATCACCAACATTATACTTTGTTGTTGCGCTTGTCAACCCTGTAATCGTATTTGCACCAGCAGCACGAGCAGCAGTTGTTTCAAGTGTAGAAGCAGTATTACCAGAAGCGGTAAGAACAACATGGAAGTTTTCACGCTCTTGTGTATTATTCAAAGCACCAGTTGAGAATGGAAACTGTTCAGTTGCATCACCAGTGTTAATCGTAACAGTGCCATTCGTACCAATCGTCACTGGGAATGTTTTGAGAAAACGAAACTCGTTATCGATATTGCCACTTGCGTCACGAAGGCGTTTGATGTTTTCTGCAGGAATGTTAAACAGTGAACGGTTAAATGCGGTTTCATTGAGTTTCGCATTACCACCTGTAAGAACAGCATCAGCAAAACCATCATGCGTAGAATCGTTAAAGTAAACAGACCGAACATAACTAAAGTTGTTCGCAGTCATATTAATATCATAAAGATACAAGTTATATGTACCAGTAGCAGCGCCTTTTGAGCCTGAAGCATATTCCAATGCGCGAACACGAGCCTCACCAATCTTATCACCAACTGGACTTGTACCAGAGAATGTAGTATTTGAGATAGCATTCATTGCTACATCGTAAAGGTCAACACGATCATGCCCATCAACGTCCCATGTACCAACAACTTCGTTTACAACAGCGTAGTTACCATAGTTAGCAGGAATCGAGATATTTTCAACGGTGTTAACATCAGTTGCTTTATCGACCTCAACATGTCTGGTTGTGAGTACTTCGTTCTCAAAGCCTGATACATATGCTTTACCTGGAGCCACATCGATGACAAGTTTGTTAATATCACCGCCTTTTACGGCTGTGTATACACCACCATTGTTTGCAGAGTCAAGATGTTCTCTTGCACGAGAAGTAAGGCCTCTTACAATATAGTTACCAGATTCATCATATGTGCGCCGAGCAATATACTCGTTAATTACAGAGTATAATGGCTTGTCTGCTTTAAACTCAACTAAACCATTGCGAATACGAGCGCGTTCTACAAATGCCGTATCATCATTATCTGTAAGTGCTTTCGTTACAAGTGTTGCTTCAAGTTTGAGACGATCAGCCCCTGGAGCTGCATAGTTATATGAACCTTGCGCTGGGTCAAGAAGCGTTGTATCAGAACCAGAAGACACGGTTGTTTCAGCAATATTATAACCGATTTTGATATTTGTATTTGAAGAATATCGTCCAACGATTGTGTTAGCAGCATCAACACGGATGAAATGATCTTTCGCATACATGACGCCACCGCCAAACGAGATGCGCGAACCACTACCCACAACGTCCGATGATTGAACACCTTCTGTGATCACGTTTGCAGAAAGTGATGTATTAGACGTAAGAACTTCGCCGCTCAGAAATGCAGCAGCCGTTCCAAGAGAACCTGATCCTGTATACCGAATATAAAGTGTTTTAGTATTTGGAGTTGATGCTTCTGCGCCAGTTAAAGAATCGATCACATATGCTTTCACGCCTGAAGTGCCGCCTGTAAGTTCAGAACCAACAAATGCCGCAGCGTTGACAGAAGTGTCGTTTTGATCGTTGTCGCGAACCTTTACATATTTGATATTTCTATCATAGTTCATTTCCATACCGCGAACGGTACTTCCTTCTGTAAAGATATGCTCACCAAAACGATCTACTTGATTTTGCAGAATGGTCTGCATTTGAGTGAGTTCACGAGCTTGAACAGCAAGACCTGGACGATATAGAATACGATGAAAGTTTTTATTCTCATCAAAATCGTCATAGTATGGACTTACGTTAAAGTCTGTGGTTAACGATGCATTGTTAGCAGTTGCCATTCAACTTATTCCTTAGAACTTCACGATGAGTTTAATATCTTCAATTTGATCAGCCGCACGAGAGATTGGCCCACGGTTCTCTGTGTACACAACATCTCCTGTGTATGGCTTCAAACTTGCAGCAGTAATCGTAGTTGTCGTGGCCGTAACGCCAGAATCTGCACCTGTAACGACTTCAGACGTTTGAAATGTACCATCAATATCAATCACGCTTATGATACCAGCAGTATTCGATGCGTTTGTGTTTGCAAAGCTAACCAGTTTACCAGTCGCTTTAGATGTACCACCAGTAATCGTTTCGTCAAGTGTGTAAGCACCCGAACTTGAAACGCTTGACAACGTGAGTTTTGTTGTTTGATTATATGCTGTGCCCGTTGCAATCGAGCCGTTGGCAAGAAGTGGATCACGAATCACGCCCAATGTGCGGAAGTCGTTTGTTGTCATAAACGTATCTGATTCGCTACCGTCGAGTTGAACGTTGAGAATAACGTTATGACCAGCAAGTTCGCCAAATGGATCAGAACCATGACCACCAGGAGGTGCAATATATGCCGAAGCAGTGGCACTTGAGCCATGAGAACTGTTAGCAGTGATTGCAACCGTCGCTTCTGAATAGTTCGAACCAACAGAAATCATATTGATATAGTTCACTGTATTACCGTTCGCTCCACCAATTACTACGTTTGCATAAGCAGAAGCACCAGAACCATCGCCCGTAATCGTAACAGTAGGTCCAATAGAATATGTCGAGGTTGTGTTCGGTGTAACAGAGAGTGAGGTTGAGAGCGTTGCAATTTTTGTCGAACCGACATAGTTCGATATCGTAGCAACTTGACCAGAACCAAGCCCCGACGAAATATAAACAGCAGAGCCCGAATAGATATCATCCGTTGCTGAAGCACCAGAAGAAAGAGTTAGAGTTGTACTGTTCGCAGCCGCTTGGAATGAACCAGACTGTGTAAGATATAGGTTTCCTGGATTATTGATATCGATGATATTAATTGCGCCGTTTGCGGCCGCGTCTTGAACGTCCCATTGAGCAGAACCATCATCGGAACTTAACGTCTTGATAGGTTGCCAGTTTGTAGATAAAAACTTGAGAGCGTTAGCAGCATCGACAGTATATAAAAACTTCCAGTGATATCCGTCGGCCGTAATGAGAGTCGAAGTAGATGTTCCTGTTGGCTCTACTGTAGAAGAACTGCCTTTATTATTGAAAAGACATTTGTATACATTTGAAGAACTACTAATCACATAAAGACCATTCGCGCTTGCTGGAGCAGCGTGGAGCGAAGCATCGGTATTCTTATACTCACGATATACTTTACCGCTTGTCCAGTTGTATCGAGGAAGCGCAAAAGTAATATCCGACGAATTAACTCTTTTCGCCGAGAGCATCTTCTTCCAACTATTATATTCTGTTTCTTGAACGGAATCAGTGGGCGTAGGTGGGTTGTTATCATCTGGCCATGCTGATACACGAGCAATGAAAAGATACATATTTGTAGCAGCCGCTTCACTAAATGCTTCGTGAAACTGTTCTGCATTATGGATTCTGAAGCGACGAGTTACAATGCCTGGCATGTTAGATCAATCCTTGTGTCGAATAATTTTATTTATTTATAATGCTTAAACCACTGTTCCAATATAAAAAGTACCATTTGAGAGTGTTGAGCCTGTATATGGTGTATGTAGTGACATAAGTGTATTTGCAAAAACGGTATTTGTAAAGTATAGACCGTTTGCAGTTGCACCATAAGTATCAACAATCCGAAGTACTGTATTACCAACAGGTATTTCTGATGAGAACAGTGTATTGTTACCAACAACGAGTTTGGGTGTTCCAAGAACGCTTACTGCAACATTTGCGTATACACTAACCGCATTAGCAGTGTATGGGTCAATCTGGTTATTACTAAAGATAAACAGATCGCCAGTTCCTTGACTAAATGTCAGCGTAACAGTTTCGATACTACCAAGTGTTGGTTCGAGAAGTGATAGGCGTTCAATAATTGGTAATGTATTTGCTGCGGTATCAATATAAGAGTCAACTGAATCAGAAACCGTTGTTGGTACATCCACCTCAATTTCTGATTCAATAGTCAATCTTGTGATATCTTCTGTCGCAACAGTTGCAAGTGTTGGTTCGACATTCGCAAACAAACGAATCCGTCCGAACATCTTTGACCCAGCAGGATGAACGATATCATTGACAAGTGTACGGTATGTGTTAGTAAATTGGTCTGAACCAATCTCGTATGAATATTCTTGATAATAGAAGTTGTCTTGAAGTTTGTTATTCCAACTCAACCAACCTTTAGTGTCGATGTACTTTCCTGGATAGTTTACCACACCAGATGTTACCGCAGTACCCTTTGCATCTTGTGTGCCAACTCGTGTTGTATTTGCAATCGTAACTTCGTCCAACTTACTATAGTTCGAACCAAATGTAGTCACGTTTACAGTTGTGATTGCGCCTGGTGCATTTTCTGCTGTAATAACCGCATTACCGCCCTTCAATCCACCGCTGCCGTCAGATATTCCAGCGTTAAGAATATTCTGTTGCGTTACAACAGCAGTAGGTAATATTGAATAATTATACCCGTAGTTCGTTGTTGTAATCGAACTAATCGTCCCTACTGTATTATTTGAAAAAGAAAGGACGGACGAAAGCACAGAACTTGAATTGGCAGTTGCAAGATTTGCAGATACCGCACTTGTATTCGCACCAGCAGACACGAATGCTGGACCAGTATTTAAAACAACATTCTCAAATGGCTCAATCGTATCATTGTTCAATGTGATTACTTCAGTATTTGCAATCGCATCAATTGTAAAATTCGTATTGAATCCTTCGCCGTGCGTAATTGTAATCGTTGCGTTGGCTGTGTATCCACTTCCACCATCTATAAGTGACCATTGGACAGAACTCGAATCGCTTGTTGCTACGACTGAACCTTTTGCTCCAGTGCCAGATGCGCTTGTAAGCGTAACAAAGTCATCAGTCCTGTGAAATGCGCCACCCTGAGTAATTCTAACATCTTGAAGCGGACCAGCACCTGCAAAAATTGTCGCATAGATATCGTTATTACTTTGAAGTGCTACTCGTTCATTATCTTGAAATGTGCCAACAATATCTAAAAGATAGAGTTCATCAATAATCGCACCGTCAGAAATACCACCAACAATTCTATCTACCTTTGCAGTAGCACCTGATGTAAGACCTTCGATAAGTTCGTTAGCAAACTGTGTAACGATACCAATTCTTGGAATACCTATGCGAATAGTATTATCTATAACCCATCGACCATCAGACGCACGAAGAATATCTTCGCCTGGATAATAAAAGTCTATCTCTTCATTATAAAGCAAACGAAATAAGAGACGATAAGAAAGTTCAGAACCACGGGCGCGATACATATCTTTAATATGCTTGGCAAGTTTCTTTCGATCCGCAAGCGTGGCACGTGGTATTGAACCGAGTACTTCACGATGAAAATACTCAAGGTATTTGTCATACGTTGTATCTAAGTCTTGATACTCTCGTAGATTTTTAGAAACTTCAATGACGTTGTTAGCTTGTTCAAGAAATTCGTAATAAGCCTTCACAAACGCAACGAGGTTCGGACCATCGTCACGGGCAAACTGAGGAAACTGTTGCTCAACGAGCGTTGATATTTTCTTATCTGTAGACATTTAGTATACCAATGCGGGTGGATTCGATCCTGGAACTTCTGTTGTAACGCCGCTTGTTGTTGCCGTAACGGTCGTGGCTGCAATAAGTGTTGTAGCATCATCAATCAATGTAACATTTGCGCCTGCAATGAGAAGAATCTGATTTCGAATTGCGTTAATATCATCATCAGCGGGGTCAGCAAACAAACTAATCGATGAGCCAACAAATGCGGTTGGTAAGAAAGAGTTGATTGTTACAAGACCAGTAGAATAATTGACTGTTCCAGCAGTTTCATTTGTATACACTCTCGTATTTGAATCGGTGATATAGTAAATACGAAGATTGCCACTACCATCATCATCAAAGTATGCTGTCCGTCCTTGAATTGTAAATGCACTTGAACTTATTGCATATCGATGGCCAAGATGTGGATTATTGAGTGTATTACTGAATGATACGTTATATGTCGTGGAGTTTGTAAGACTTGGTACAAATCTCTTCTCGATTTGAATTGTAGTTAAGTTACTCACAACCGAAGAGTCCGCATCATCAATCGTTTTCACAAACTGAGAATAACGGAATGTTTTATTATCAAACGTACTGAGCTTTGTTGTCTCAAAGTTTGTAATGGCATTTAAAACTTTCGTTTGTACTTCTCCGCCAGTCAACGTAGTTGATTTTGAATTATAACGCACATCAATAGTTGGACGAATGTATAAGAACGTAGCATCAACAAACTCTGGATCTATTGACAAAACATTATATTTTTTGAGTTCAGTTGTGATTTCTGTTTTTCTTTGAGAAGAAATTGTGTTACCAACCGTGGGCTTAATCGAAATATACACTTTACCATAGATTGGAGGTTCATTCTCTTCGCCGCCCCAAACACTAATCGATTGTACATCGCCGTTGTCACGAAGAATAAGACGTTTATAATCTTCAGCAAGAACAGCGCGATTCTGTGTCTCATAGTTCTTTGGTGCGTTGAACTTAATCGATTCAATCGTTTCATTATTTGCGCCACCACTCGTAGCAGCGTTTACCGTTGTTGTAAATGTAGAAAACCCACCGATCGTCGATGGTTCTGTAAATGAACTTATATCGTTGCCGTCACTGCCTTCACAGATACGATAGTTAGCAATAACAATGTTACTATCGACTGGCGATTTACCGATTACACCATCACCAAAAGTAACTTCGTATTGATTATCTTCAACTTCTTGTAGGAAATATACTGCACTATTCGCTTGAACTTCAGTAATATCGCTTGCAAGATTGTATCGTGTAGAACTTACATCAGAAGCAGAGGTCTGAACGTCAACAGTAATCGATGTTGTATCAACATTTTCGTTTGGAAGAATGTAACGAACAGGTGCGTTTGAGTTGACTGTAAATCGATGAGTAACTGGACGACCTTGTGTGATTGTGATTGTGCCTGCGTAATCATCATTAGAAGATAAAGAGTAAGCAGCGGGCGTCACAAACTTATATGTCTCGCCATCAATCGTTGCCGTGAACTCTGTATTCTTTGCAACCGTAACTGATTCGGGTGCACCTGTAGGAGTAACTGTCACAGAAAGAGTTGTGCTTGCACCACGAGCAGAGCGAGGAACATAACCGAGCATCTTTGCTCTTGAAACAACGCTATCTCTTAATAGTGCGGAATCAAGAAACATCTCATTGCCGACCATGCTTGTATAAAACGCATTTTGATACGTGTTATAAGCAAGAAGGTCAAGCAGCATACTGATTGTTGAACCTTCGAAGTTATAGTCAGTAAACTCTGGTTTTGAAGCAATGTAAGTCTTCATTGACGCTTTGATTGCGTCAAAGTCTAAACTTGTCACATTGATTGCTGAATTAGCTGCCATTTATCGGATCCTGTCTAAAAGAACATTGACCTCGATGGGTTCTGCATCACTATTGACTCGAAATGTAATCGTCACGTTAATTGCATTTTGATCTTCGAGAAAGTCTGTTACAATATCATCGATGATTGCTCTAGGTTCGTAGTTATTTAATGCCCGTCTTATATTAGTTGAAATCTCATATTGAGTAATAGAATCCATATTTTCAAATAACTGAGAGATAATGTCGCCACCAAGAATTGGATTATATGGACGTTCATAATGATTTGTCAAAACAATATTTTTAACACTCTGTTTTACAGCGTCACGATTTGTTAATGCCTTGACATTACCAGTTACTGGATGCGCCGTAAAACTCAACGGTATATCTTTGAATATTGGTTCTTTGAGTTCAGGCATATGTCTTCTCTTTGTTTTACTTATTTATAATCAAAATATCAATCTCCAACAAATACATCGGGAGATCCGCTTGAAGATGCTGGAGCGCAGTGTGGACCAGCCACCGAAGGACATAATCCATCCGGAGCCGCACTATCTCCAACATTAACAACCATAATATTGTTTATGAAAACTTGATTTGTTGCGGCAATGAGACTACCTGCTCCATGACTATTAGGGTCTCCGTCAACGGAAATCAATAAATCATTTGCATAAACAAAATCTTGCCCAGAAACAATTGTCGAAGCTCCACAAGTTCTTGAATCTGTTTCTCTATGAACTGGAATGGTCATTCGTTTTTATTCAAGTCTATGCGCTTGCCTTTAATTTTCACGTTACCTGTTACATTCGTTGTTTGATTGCCACCAACAGTGACATTCATATTACCATCAACCACAAGTGTCATATCGCCAGTAACATGCACTTTATCATTACCAGTAACAGATCGCCAACCATTTTTATGTTGTGTTACCACATCTCCATTTGGATGTATTTCAATAAAAGTTCCAGACTTATGATATACATGAATCCTCTCGGCATTTGTTGTGTCATCAATTTCAATTAAATGCCCAGATTCGGATCGATGTGTATGATTAAATGGATACTGAGCAGCGTATGGATCAGTAGGCTCATCAATCGTAGAGTCTGGAGTCTTTGTAATATTATTATTTCCTCTGGCTCTTTCATCAACATCTGGCACTTCAATCCGAGTAGGATAGATGCCGTTGGGATCATTAAATCCTTCCTTTGTGTTTGCAACAGAAGTAGGAATACCCGCAAGAGTTCCCATTACAACAGGACGCTGTGCTTCTTCGCCATCAGCAAAGAAGCCTACAACCCATGTGCCCTCAACAATGCCAGTTGGTGAATGTCCAATATTACCCATCGCAGCAGAAGTAATAGGCTGTATCGGTTGTGCCCACGGAAGATGTTCAGTTGGTAGTTCTTGTTTATTTTCTGTATGCCACCCATAACACCTGACACGCACACGACCTAGCTCAAGAGGATCACCACGATCCTCTACAACACCATACCACCAAATAAACTGTTCACCAAGATTTTTCATTATGTTACCTTTTCAGCCTTCTTACCATAGGTATCTTTTCTACACTCAAAGATGGTATAATACTTATTATCAGTCTTTTTAAATGTATGTCTAACAGAAACAACTAAGAACTTCTTGTCATATAAGAGATTTAATTGTTTTGCTATTTCTGGAAGTTCAGAAGACTGAGGAATATGTAGATTAACAACGTCACCAACTTCTATCTTACTATTTCCAGGAATCGTAACACTCAACACGATATTTGATAGTTGTGCTTTTGATGCGACATTATATTTTAAAAACGAATGTAGTTTTCTTGGATTTCGAATCTGTGGATCTGTCGCAGTAGCCGAGCTTAAAAAGTCTTGTTTACTGTAGTTATCGCCAATATTTGATATCGTATAATAAGTTACAGAACTATCAACTCCGTCAGAAAGTAATGACTCCTCAGAATATAAGAATGTATCATCAAGTTTTTTCTTCTTATGTTCAAGATGTGTTATTTTTTGAGACTCATTTTTATATGAGAATGTATCAGTTGTGAACCGTTTTGTGATTGGGTCAATCGTTTCAACTTTATGGGCATATATGCCACGGCCAAGATTTTTTAATACATTTACTTGTTCAACGAAATCAAGATTTGTAATCTTTTTATCTTCATCAATTTTTTTACCGGCGATAGGATCGACTTCTACTGATGCTTGAGCAAGAAAGAAATCATCGACGGGCTCTTTTAATAACATACTATCTATCGTCTCAAAATAGTATCCATCTGATTTTTCAAAAAAATAAAAGTTTGAACCAAAGCCCGCTTCGTCATTTTTTGCTTGTGCTTCTTGACATAAGTATTTAATCGCAGTAATAGGTTTCTCGCCAGTAAATACAACAGTAAAGTTATCTTTAGTCTCTTGAATAGAGAGTTTTTTATTCTTTCTAATGACAGTATATTCGTTTTCGTCTGTTGGCTTCAAGAAATTATTGTATATACTTTTAACAATCGAAGACACAGGCATATCAACATACGACCTGTTAACAGACCTGCGAAGATTGCCCATTACTTCTTGGCTTGATCCATGAAGAATATATTTGTCTGATCTTGGTTCAAACTTATCTTTATCACTAACATTGTAGATATGAAAACAATATCTTAATGTATTTTCAAATGTTGGAGTTTTAAACTCCATTACCAAAGTCTCTTCGCCAATAATCGGAAAAATTTCTACAAGACCATTACCATCAAGAAGAGCCATATCAATCTTTGTTGCGTTTGCAAAAACACTATGATAGATATTAAACTCCAATATGATATTCCGCACATCCATGGTTTCTCCAGCATAATTGTGGAGAACACACGAGCGAAGTTCAAGGTCTGTTGGTTTATATGATAAAGCCATTATTCAAAAATTCTTTCCGCTTCGTCTAAAAAGTCGGTGAGAAAGTCTTTGTGGAGAACTTTAATTGTTCTTTTTGATTCGTTCAATCGTTCTTCATACGTATAGTTCGTAACTTCACGTCGATCGGCAGGCACTAAACTGTTATATGTCGTTTCATCCACAATGATTGCTTTTTCAGGAACAATCGTTCCATCAAACAATACTGATTGTGCCTGAACAATTTCTTCGTAATGATGAACAGTTGTCAATGCGGATTCAGTTGAGCCATATTTTGACTTAATAAATGCAACAAACTGTTGATAGTCCATCGGCAAATCATATTGAGGGTCAATGATATCGTTGGTGATAAAGATTATCCAATCAAGCGTAGAGTCACCATAGTATTTGTCAGCAATAAACTCTGCGCTTTGGCCTTCTTGAATATCATGCTGATAATATAAAGCAGCCCTGCTTTTCAGTATTTCTTGTAACTGATATCGGACAAGAGGATTTTGAGCAGTATAAGAGATGCCGTTTTTCTCAACATCATATGAAATCGTTGGATGATTATGAAAAAAGAATGTCATTATCTGTTACTCGAATCAATTGATTGTTTCGTCACAATAGCGATTTCTTGGAATGAAGCAGTAATATTTACAGATACTGGTGCTTTTTCTGTAGCAGAAATATCATAATACAACGGGCGACCTTCGGCATGATACTGAACTTGAAAGGAAGTCAACACAGAAGGTCCGATATTATATAGATGATTTTCATGCTTAAAGTCAATATCGAACTGTTCGGGATAATCTAAAAAGTGTTTATTCTTTTGATTGATCCCTGGCGCGCCATGATATTTAAATGCTTTTACAATATCTGTCAATATTTTACTTTCACTTGGATTTCGAGCGATAAGTTTCCATGCAAAAGAATGGGCCCGCATCTGAGGGCTATCATACATAACAGCCATATATGGATTTTTAGCTATTCCTTGAGCAGCAACCGCTCCTTTAAATGCATTGCCAAAACCAACACCAGATATCGCCGTTTCAACAGCATCAAACGACAATCTTGCTGTTGAATCAGCAACGTCTTCCTTTGTAACGGACTTCATTCTATCAATAATAGAAGATACACTACCAGAAGCAAGTATATCTGAAGAACCAGCAGCCAATCTTCCTTGTTCTCCAATCGCTTCTGTATTATATTTGTGGTCGTATGTTGTTCCAATGTTTGCTGGCATTGGAAGATGTATTACTGTTATATCATCTTTCTTTTCAAAGTCTTCTGTCTTAAAAAGTTTTGGTTGCTGTGCGCGAAAGCATACCCAGTGATCAATTTCATCAAGATTACCTGGAAATCTTAAAGTCTTTTTTGTAGTTTGAGATATAGACCTTTTGAAATCATCTCGAGGTTCTTTATTCAATTCATTTGAACTTTTCGGCTGATTCGGAGCTGATGATGACACTGATAAATATCCTTATCGTAAACTATTTTACTTATTTATAATGAAAACACTCAAAGGCAGATACATACCTCATAATCCTCAGAAGTATAGGGGGGATCTATCTAAAATCAAATATAGATCATCATGGGAATTAAAGTATTTCAAATGGTGTGACTATACGGATATCGTTCTTCAATGGTCAAGCGAAGAGCATATCATACCATATCGAAGTCCAATCGATGGTAAAATACATCATTACTACCCAGATGTGTATCTTAAAATAAAGACAAATAATGGTATTGAAGAGTGGATTGTAGAAATTAAACCATCGATCCAAACAAAAGAACCGCGTATTCAAAAAAGAATGACTCGTAAGTATATCAACGAAGTCAAAACTTATGCCGTCAATCAATATAAATGGGAAGCAGCAGTAGAATGGTGTAAAGACCGTAAGTACAAGTTTATTGTTTTGACGGAAAAGGAGCTTGGAATCAAATAAACGATTATAAATAAGTCAAAGGAGATTTACTTTGGCTGCTACTACATTCGACCAAATCTTGACACGAGGAGTTCGTGCTGGTCAGATTCCTGCTCGGACACAATCTGCTCGTACTTGGTTTCGTGATGAAGCAAAGAAAGCATCGGTTACACCGTCTACATTAATGAAAGAGGATCGTACACAACTGAAGAATCGCGCGGCTATCGGAAAGATGTATTTATTTTCTTATGACCCAAAACATAAGAAGACGTTACCATATTACGATACGTTTCCGTTAATATTTAAAGTGCAGAACGTTCCCGGTGGCTTTCAAGGTATTAATATGCACTATTTACCGCTACCTCTTCGCGCAAGATTAATGGATGCTTTATATGACCTTACAACGAACTCTCGATATGACGAATCCACGAAGTTGAAACTGAGTTATGACATATTGAAAGGCGTGAGTAAGTATTACAAACCGACATTCAAGATGTATTTGAATGCAAATGTGCGTAGTCGTTTTTTAGAGATAGGCTCAACAGACTGGGATACAGCATTGTTTTTACCATTAGAGCGTTTCGAAAAGAGTTCAAAGTCAAAAGTATGGCGTGACTCCAGGACGATGGTATAAGGAAGATAAAATGGCATTTAATGTTGACTCATTTACTGCTGAGATACACAGCGTTGGTTTTGCAAGATCGAGTGACTTCGAAGTTGAGATTGGTGGAGATATTCTATCGAAGATTGGCGGATCGTTTGGTCTGTCAAGTTCTCTTATGCTTCGAACTTCAGGCGCAGTAATGCCACAACGAAATATAGAGAATGTAACATATAGAGACTATGGTGTTCCGTATAAAATCGGAATCGAAGCAAACTATGTTGATATACCTTTAACGATTATTTGTAGTCCAGATTTGCGTGAACGTGAGTTTTTCATGCGCTGGCAAGATTTAATCGGTGGTATGCATCGTAATCCGGGTTTAAATAGTGACGATAGAAAAACACAGTTTAATACTGGATACTACGATGATTATATCTGTAAGCGTGGTATCACAATTTATCAACTTGACCAACAGGGATTTAAAACATATGCTGTTGATCTCATAGATGCGTATCCAAGCGTGATTAATGCACTCGATTTGAACTGGGATGAGACTGGAATGCAGAGAATGAATGTTACTCTTTCGTATCGTTATTTCGAAGAGCGTGACCAATCAAAACTTGGTACGCAATTACGGATTGGAACAGATGGAATACAGCTTGCGGGTGGTTTAAACTTACCATTTAGTATTGCTGGTATTAAGAATCAAGCGAAGACGCAACTCAATCCAAGAAAACTTATGACACAACTTGGTAGAAAGTCCGGAGTCAGTTTCACAGGAGGACTTCCCAAAATACCGTTTATTTCGTAATCTATAAAATGGAGAATATAATATGGCTTTACCAAAGCTAGTAACACCTGAGTTTGACACAGTGATTCCGTCAACAAAAGAACCGATTAAGTTTCGACCTTTCTTAGTCAAAGAAGAAAAAATTCTTTATATGGCTTTAGAGAGTGGTGAAGAAAAAGATATTTACAATGCAGTGATGAACATTCTTGATTCTTGTGTGTTGACGCCAGACATTGATAAAGAGAAGTTTACATCATATGATCTTGAATATTTGTTTTTGAAATTGAGAGCAAAGTCTGTCGGCGAAAAGATTGAACTCTCGTTGAAACATATGAAAGAAGAATATTCAAGTAAGTGTTCTCATGCGACTAAGGTGATGGTTGATATTGATTCGATTGAAATTGAGTTTAATGAAAAACATAATAATACGATTGAACTCGAAGGAGGTGTTGGTATTCAATTGCGTGACCCAAAGACATCCATGTTTTTTAACACGCAAACAACCAACAATGAAATTGAACAACTGTTAAATGTTGTATGTGAATGTATTGATTTATTTTATGATGAAGGTGATATATACGAAGATTTTACACAAGAAGAATCAAGAGAGTTTATTGAGAACTTAACGAAAGAAAACTTTGAGAAGATTGTGGAGTTCTTTAATACATTACCAAAACTAACACATGAAATTGCATATACGTGCCCAGAGTGTGGTGAAACAGAAACAATCAAACTAGAAGGAATGCAGAGTTTTTTTACGTAGCACTCAGTCATAATTCGTTGCTAAACATATATCATACGAACTTTAGTTTGATGCAACACCACAAATATAGTTTGACTGAGTTAGAAGAAATGATTCCTTTTGAAAGAGAAATTTACATTAGCCTGTTACTTGCTTGGCTAGAAGAAGAGAAAGAAAGACTGGAAAAAGAATAATGGCTGTACCTCAATTAGCACCGACGACTGGCGCAGTAACAGTAGGACAAATGATGCAAGTAAGCGGACCTGCACAGGATCCTGTGTTGCAACCGCTAAAGAATCTTGTTAATTTTGCAAGTATACAGGTATCTCTGTTGACTCAACTTGTCGATATCCAATCAAATACACTCGATGCGTTAAGAACAATATTTGATGAACAGAAAGAAGCCACGAGCGTACAGACAGTTAGTGGCTCTGTCGGTGCTACTGAAGATGATTTTGAATTTGATATCAAATCTTTCGGTAAAATTTTGCTTGGAGCTTTAGGAGCATTAACACTCTGGTCAAATGATCTTGCAAAATATATTCGTGCCGTACTTCTTCCATCTCAACTATTAAATCCTGTAATAAGAGCGTTTGGTGCAGTCTTTAGTTCTGTAGCCCTTGCAAAGGCATTTGCGCCCGTAAACGATTTCTTTGGCAGAATAAACAAAGCACTCGCGCCTAAAAACTTCACATCATTAACGAAAGCAATTGATTTCTTTATGACTCCGCTTCGAAATGTTATTAAAGGATTTACTGCTGTCGGGAAAGAAGTTCAAGTATTTGGAAAAACGGTCACAGTGGCATTTAAAGACCTTAGTGTCGCAGGAAAGATAGGAGCATCTATCAGAGCAATAGTTGACCCGTTTGTAAGATTCTTTAAGTTTATTGGCGATATATCTGGTATAACACAATCGGTTGGTAAAGCCGCCGGAATGTTTGCAAAAATTATGCCTGTGTTGAAAGGCATTGCAAGTAAACTTCTATTACCTTTGTTTGCTATCTTTGACTTTGTTAGTGGATTTATCGAAGGTTTCTCAAAAAAAGGTGAAGATGATGCTCGAAGTACAATGGAAAAAACACTGGATGGATTGTTAGCAGGCGCAATTAAATTAATTAAAGGTATCTTTATTGTTCCGCTCGATTTATTAAAAGATGGTGTTTCATGGCTTGCTGAAAAAATAGGATTTGAAAATTTTTCAAAAGCGTTAGACAGTTTTTCTTTCAATGATACTTTTGATAAATTTATAAAATTTGGAAAGAATATTTTCTCTTCTGAACCAGAAGAAGGTTACTTCAGTATAGTTAAGTGGGCTGGAGATGGCATCGATAACATTGTCAAATATATGAAAAGTTTGATTCCGAATGATATAGTCGGATCATTAAAAACATTGGCGGGAAAGGCTTTAGATATTATTACTTCTCCAGGTCGATGGATATGGAATAATGCAATCAAACCTGCAATTGATGCAGTGACCAAAATGTTTAATGGAAATGTAGAGTTGCCAGATACAGGAGATATTGGAGATATGGCAACAAACTTTTTAAAAAATATTTTAAGATCCGTTTTGCCAGATCCAAATGCTGGTTTTATTCAAAATCTAGCATCAAAAGCAATACCCAATTCAGTATATGAATTTGCTGGTTTGGATCCAAAAACAGGTCAAGAACTCCCGAAAGCAATGGCAGATACACCAACAGGCCGCGGCGATGGTGCAGCAGAATTAGCGGCAAGAACTCAAGCCGCACAGTCTGCAAGAGAACAAAAACAAACTGGTGCGACTGTTCTTTCTGCTCCGTCAGATAATAGAGATATGAGCCAAACAAACATCAGCAAGTCAACTTATATAGCACCAAGTCCAGTCTCTTATCCTGCTGATCCAAATTGGGACTATAGTTATGGATAAAAAAGGGGAGCCCAGCGGACTCCCCTTCCAAAAGCATTGCACTTTTGTTAGTCTTCCTCAGCCAACTGTTTGAAAAAGTCTAGGCTGTCATCAGAAGACTCTTCACTCCAAGGCGCTTCATCCTCTTTCGCCTTAGGTGCAGGAGCTTGACGAGTCACGGCAGGTGATTCCATAATATCTTCGTCGTCAACCTCAGATGCAGTAGAGGATACTGCGATATCTCCAAGCACTCGCTTCAGTCGCGATTGCAACTCAGCATATGACTTGAAGTTTTTCCGATCTACGAACTCTTGTAGCGAATACTGAGAGTTCCAGACGGACTCCAACTCATCATCATCTTCAGAGAGCGGAGAGGGAGAATCAAATTCGGACTTATCGTAGTTACGATAACCTTCGAGATTCCGAATCTTCATCTTGAAGTTAGCACCTTCCCAGAAGTCAAAGGGATTCACAGGAGATTCATCTTCGAACTCCGGTGCCATCATATCATTAATCTTGTCAAAGATTTTCTTACCAAACTTGTAAAGAAATACTTTACCGTCATTCTCTGGGCGAGAAGGATCTTTTACAACTTGGATGTTTGCAATGTAAGAGAGCCGCCGCTTCTGCTTACGAGCTTGCTCTTTACCAGCTTCATCACCACGATTCCAAAGCATGGAGTTGTACTCACCAACAGGATCTTTATCATTGAGCGTTGTGAGAGAGTTCTCAATATACCAGCCACCAGGACCTTGAAAACCATGTGTAAAGAGACGAACCCAGGGAAGGTCTTCGCCTTGTGGCGCAGGAAGAAACCGAATAACAGCATAGCCATTACCAGCTTTATCGACTTCAGGCTGCCAGAACCGAGTATCGGCTCCACCACTTGACTTCGTATTTTGTACTTTTTTGGATTCTTCGATCAGCTTGTCGTAAGCGGATGTACGAGAGCGTTTAAGATCAGCGAAAGATGTAGTCATATCTTGTATGTCCTTATATTAAATGTATTACGTTGTATTTCGGTTTGTCCACAATAACTCATAATCAATATATTATTTATACTATACCTATCCAATGATGTCAATGTTTTTCTTTCCTTTCTTCTAAAATATTATAAAAAAAGTTGTCACTGTCAAGTGCTTTTCCTATTGTACTTTCCAGTTCTTCCATGCTGATTTGGTTCTGCTTTAGTTCAAGCACACGCCTCTTGGGATCCAGATTAAAAGTGTCTCTGAACCAAAAGTTTACAGTGTCAGCAATATCTATTGCCCAGCGAAATAACTTGCGTTTCAAAACAATTCCTCCTCTGTTAACACCTGGAACTCCAGATTATTTTCACTACAGTATTTTTTAGCAGTTTCCCACTTTGCTTTATTAACCTTAAAGGAGCATTGGTAACGTGGTTTTATTTCTATCACTCTGGACCTCGTAACTCTTTTGGCGTCAACAAACTCTATATAAAAGTCTGGATAATAAGTGTGCCACTTATTGTCTAAGGGACTCAAATAGGGTATTGCAACCTCTTCACTAGACCATTTTTTTACCCTATTACTTCTGTCACAATACAGCATAAAACGGCGTTCCCACATACTCCTATAGGTTATCTTCTTAGCATTACCAGCATACTTTATTAAGTTAACTGGTTTATACTTTCCTCTTATAGCAGTAAACTTAGGCATCATCCTATCTTAAATGTTTTTTTCTCATCTTTTCATAAAAAGAATCACATGGCTCACCAGTTGTTACAGGTCCAACTGTACCGTCTTTACTTACCTGTTTCATATAGAACTTTGCACCGACTGGCAGATCACCAGCGTGAATGCTTGTTGCATATTCTCCAGTAGGAGCAGGATTCTGTGTTACAACATGACAGCCAACCCATACGTATCGGTCGGGCCCATGATTTGCAGCAATCTGTCCAGGCGAACAAGCAGCCAACACGCCAACTGCTAAGAGTGGCATAATCATTTTCATAATAAGTTATCCTTTACAATCTGTTTACACTTATCAAGATCATATTTGACAAATGATCTATAGTTATATACTAACTTCTTTTTCTCATCCCATATAATATCATCAAGTTTCGCATTCCAATACCGCGTGAATCCGAGAACTTCATTGAGTATAATGAGCGTTTCAATACTGATTTTGTTTTGAAGATGAAAACGAAGAAGAGTTGGATGGTCTCCGTTCTCTATTATAATCAAATCATTTGCCGATATGCCATTATCATCGCAAAAATCAGTAAGAAAGCGTATGTCATCAGAAAAACGATAGGTAATGCTTTCAATATTCTTTCGCCAAGTTGTATAGTTATTCTCACTTTCTTGAGATACAAGACTACCAATCCAGTTATCTCCATTAATAATAAAGTTACTGACAAAGAACTCAACCAGTTCGTCCTTCGAGTATTTTTTCTGGAGCTTTCGAAAGAAGAACTTATCTTTTCTTTTCAAAAAAGATTCGACCTTTGCACGGACTTTACCATTGTATTTGAAATAATCATAGTTACTCGTGAAGTGTTGCTTCAGAGCAAGGTAAGTCTTGTAAGCATCGAATCCTTCGTTCACATCATACATTATCATACTGGCAGACTATTAATCTTTTCCTTCATCATATTCAGTTGACTTGCTTCGAGTGCAATGGCTTCTTTAATCTTTGAGTTGATGAGCTTTGCAGCAGTCTCAACTTCCATTTCGTTTTTCTCGCAATACCATACGATAGCGTCCATATATGGTATATTGAGTTCATTTGATATTTTCTCAATCTCAATCGAAAACGATTTAGTATCTAGCATTACTTTTCCCATCTATAAAATATGTGGTCATCAATCTTTGTCGTTCTTGTCTTTGTTGCTGCCCAATCAGGCGAAACATAATCAGCATGATAGTGCGTTGCACCATCTGTAATGTCAATCATCAGATTGGCATAAATGATTTCGGAAAGTTCAAACAGTTTACTGAATGTATCCATCTCTTTTACAGTATCGTTTAATCCATCGCAGTACCAACTGAACTGACATCGATGGCGGACCGGAAATGATTTCGATTTATCTTTCCACGATGGTCTTGTCGGACCTTGCATTACAACTTCACATATCGTATTCGGATATCGGTCATCGTTTACGCGGTTCATCGTCACAAAGCCAACTGCGAGTTGACCAGCAATCGATTGGTTTCTTGCTTCGTGATAGAGATTCATCGCAAGACAAATTAACTCTGGATTCGTCTTTTCTTTCTCTACGGTTGGCTCTGGCTGTACTTCTTCAACAATGGGAATAGACGGCAGTGGCGCAATCTTTTCTTCTTGAGCAAAAATATGGTCAGCGATAGCCACAGTAGCAATCGCAACGGTAAAAAATAAAAGTGTATATCTAATCATATACACAGTATACTCTATCTTAGAATATATGTCAACCTTTATTTTGCAATTGCTGATAAAGGATTTGTCAGTGCTTTTCTCACTTTAACGTCAAGTTCTTTTTCCATACGCTTGAGTTCTTTTTCAAACTCGCGACTATCTTCTTTGACACGCTGTTCGGTATCTTCAACAATCTTTTCAATACGGCGAACGTCCTGCTTCATATCAATCTTCATATCTCGGTTCACACCAGATATCAGTTTAACTTCGTCCTTGAGTACATTCATTTCTTCTTTGAAAAGGTCAATCTCTTCATTCATACGAGATTCCATAATCGCAATGCGCTTATCAAATCCAGACATATCAGGAGCAGTGTATTCTACAATCGCTTCCTTCATGTCCATATAATCCTTATAAAATTCAAATCCACCCCACAAACCGCCTGCGAGTGTGCCGAGTAATGGTATGACAAAGAGGAGCTTACTACCCTTGATCGTTGCTCCACCAATTTCTACTTCTGCCATTTTTGTTTTTCCTAGCTAGGTGTTTTTGTTGCATCATAGTCAAATGGCTTACCACATCTTGCACATGCGTTAATAATGCCCCATTTCTTGGTATTCATCATTTTATATTTGTGTCCCCATATGAAACATTGAAACCATCTCATCGTTTTTCCTTACCACTGCCATAAAAATGGTAGATTTGCTTTGCTATTCGCTGCTATAAACCACCACATACCTATTACGAATAGAATGATAAGTGGGCCTTGCCACATAAATTTAAGAATCTTGTCGTATGTGTCTTCTTGCCCCAGTCTCTTTCTTTCTGCTGCAAGTTCACGTTCTTCCTTTTCTCTCGCCCGTTTTTTCTTGAGTGCTTCTATTTTTTTATTTCTCAGATCAACAATATCATCCCAAGTACTAGCACCAAAACGTTTGTTTAACATTCGCTTGGTTGCTTCTAATTGCTCTTCAATTTGTTTCTGTTCGATTACTTCGGCAATCGTATCACTCATACTCACATCATCATCTTGATCTTTAAGTTTCTTGCCGAGAAAGTCTCTCCACTTTTTATCACCTTTCTTAGCTTTTTGTTGTGCTTTACTCGCCGCGCGACGACTCTGATCATATCCTTTAAACAGATCATCAACGAAATGTGCAATATCATTGACGTCCTTCGCCGTATCAATCGCACTCTTTATTCCACTGACTGCGCCCTTTGCTATCGCAAGCGCGGCCATAGTTTCTACAACTACCATTATACTCCAACCTTTTGTACACTCTCGATAATAAATCCTCTGGCGAAAGGATATTGATGTTCCATCTTTTGTTTGGCTTGTTCTTCATTAATTGCTTCAGTTTCGAAATAATAAACATTCTCCCACTCTGCCTCTAATCCAATAGGTGGCTCCTCGCCGTTCCGTATTCTATCACGAACCCATTTATTATAAATTCCTACTTCATATTGCATTATTTTTCCCTCAGTATTGTGAAACAATCAACCTATCCATAAGCTGATCTTGCGCTCCACTGAATAGGCTAGCGGCTGGATCAATAAGCTGGGGTTGATTGTATATTGTTGCTGGTGTATACCATGTTGGATTGTCTGTTAATTTAACTGTATCTTTATAGTTTGCTCCAATAGCATTCATAAGAGCTAGTTGTGTAGTTTGTGAAGCTGCACTGCTATCCATTCTTTGTAGTATCTTAGTGACAATTTTTGTAGCAATTTTTTGTTTTGCTTTTTTCTTATCTTGCTTCTCTTGTTTGCTATTCTTACTTGACTTGGGTTTTGCATCTCCAGTGTTTTTGTTATTATTATTCCCACCATCATTACTCTCACTTTCCTGTTGTTCTGGTTCACTTGCTGTTTCTGGTTCCGATGCAGTTTCAGCTACTTCGACTTCAACCTGTGCTTCAATCTCTGCTTCAACTGTCTCTACCGTTGCTTCTACCTGTGCTTCCTGTGTCTGTGATCCACCACCAGAAGGTATTTCTATTGATGGAACTTCTACACGTATCTCTGATATCTCTATTGATGGTACCACAGATACTTCTTGTCCACCACTCGAATCTGTATTCACTTCAACACTAAATGACTCAATCTCTGCACCAACATTATCTGTTACGTTTACTTCAAATGTATCTGTTGTTTGTGTAGTATCCGCGGCAATATCGAGAGCAGCATCAACCGCTGCCTGTATAGAGTCGAGAACAGCTTGATTTGTATATGTTACTGCTAAGTGTGCGTTATCAAATCTAGGTCCACCATAACCAGTTCCAGTAAATCCTTTATCAATACCATACAATTCAAAATTTGCTATTGCGCTCGTCCATTCGTTTGCACCAACTGTACTTGTAAATCCATCAAACGTACTTGTATCCCACCCTGTCCATGAAATATCATCATATGAATGTTCAAACTTCTGAAGCTGATTTCCTTGACTATCATTAATTGTTAGAGTAATACTAAAACTATCTTTACAGTCACCATTTGTAGCACTACAGTTAGGAACTGTTGCGTTACTCGTATGGCTGTATACATCAGCACCATACTTGAGTTCAAAACCATGGTTAACCTGATCCTGGCTCATCGTGTCAAACAGATCGATATCTTGTGACAAACTCCCACCAGTCTTGTCGGTTATCATAGCGTTACCACCATAAGGACCACACGTATCACAAATGTATATTTCTCCTTTTTTTGTCCAGTTAGGTGATGTTGTTGTGTTTGTACTGTCTTCAAACCCTTGATTATCAAGAAGCTGACCGGATGTTGTTGTATCAGAAGAAGAAGAAGGGCATGCCCACAAACAACCCAGCAATGCCAGCGGCAAAACCCAATACCTCCATGCCCGTGATGCCGTGTTCTTCAACTTCACTGTTGGAATAATCATCTATGTCCCCTCTTCTAAAGGGTCGGGTTCATCTGTATCCTCCTCTGCTTCTTGCGTAGAAGCCAAAAGTTTTGAACCAGAAGGAATATCATCAGGATTCTTTTTCCACCCTTCAAGTGCATCTGTGCCAATTTTGCCTTTATAGGGGCACGGTGTGCCAGCCATCAGCATCGCATCAAATACACGAGCATCCTGACAGAGAGTGGAAACGGCAGCAACTTTCATTCCCATTCCATAAAGAGACCGAGAAAGTTTTAACCGTTCGCAATTTTTATCTGTGATTGTTACACCACTCGCTATACCGAGTATCTGTGTTTGCACGCCAGCACTATACGCACTTTTACAAACATCGCTGTTATTAATAACAATGCTTGGAGCACTTGCTGTGGGTGGTGTTTTATCAATGACTGTTGTGCCAGTCGTTGAGGTAATTGTATCTGCTGCTTTGACTGTGGATACCACGAGAGTCATCATTAAAACCACAGCCGCAATTGTCCTGTTGAACATTTACGACTCCCGTATAAAATATCATTCTATTTATTTATAGGGCAAAATACGAAATTAATTATTATTAAACTTTTTTTCTTGTTTTTCTTTACAATATTCCTCGTCTCTGCCTATAGGCTGCGGCAAAACATTTCTTGTCTTACATTCTTTATTTTTTACACGAGATATAATTTCATCATTCGATGTTTTCTCATCTTGTATAATACGAAAAGCATCATAAGTACTTTTCATCACGCCAATCAGTTCAAATGGAAATGGTAAGAAAGAACAACCTGGTAATAAAAGCAGAAAGGGTAGTAATACAATAACTTTAAGTTTTAGTAGCCTTTTTTCTTGTGCGCCGTTTTCTTTTTGGTTTTTCTTCAACGGTCGTTTCCTCAATATCAGGAATAATGATTTTCGGCTCTACGAAATTCTCAACTTCTTCTTTTTGATCTTCATGTTGCATAAAGTAATTTACATTACGATAAATGGATTCTTTAATGAAATCATCTTTCGTAATATTCTTTTTCGCAATGATATACTCAATCAACTTATTAATATCTCCGTCTAAATTTACAAGATGACCAGAAGATTTAATAACGGTTTTTTCTATACTCAGTGGCATTATTATATTCTCACGTTTCTATTATCGTAAAAATGGGGAACTAACCGTGGCTCCCCACGAGACTATTTGTGGCGTCTAACCCAAGTTATTTATTACATACACAAATCTTCATATTTAATCTGTGCGGACCTGCGAAAATTGTTGAAATCAGCGGAATTATGTGATACCATAAAGATTTTTTTTAAAAAAGAAAACATCACCTTAATCCTTCTTATTAATAAATCCTTGCAGACGTTCAGCCTGATTAATAATTTCTTCGGGCGTAAACATCTTCGGAACATACTTCTCATACTCTTTATATAGAGTTTGGTTTGACTCAGAGGCTTTTTCGAATGCTTGCCATGCCATCGTAACGGATTGTTCGTACTGGCGGTCAAGCATATCTTTAGCCATATTTAATAGATCGAAACGGATTTCATAAGGGGTTTTTGACATAATTGTTTCCTGTGTGTGTTGTGTGAATAGTCGAGGGTATTAATTACCACCAACGAATCTTGCGTCATTACGAAGTTTTGCGGCTTCGATATGCATGCCAGCACTATCAAGTTCATGTGCGGCCCGGCTATAACCAGAGCGGACAAGCCCATTGGTTAATTTTTGTAAAACCCGTGCAAAAGATGGTAAGTAAGAGTGATTTCGATAACTCATATAAATCATTATTTTATTAACTCCGTGTGTGTGTAAGCAATATTGCTCATGAATATTTATTGTGTGTGTCTTCAAATTAGCAACGCTATTATTCAA